>ERZ780151.2695-NODE-2695-length-9532-cov-2.078506_pt1 | contig 9532 bp, 9 predicted proteins | sample MGYA00510983_ERZ780151 | MGnify/ENA primary metagenome ERZ780151 (study PRJEB29588, sample SAMEA2144623) | human gut metagenome | biome: human gut; feature: human-associated habitat; material: faeces | place: Denmark | collected 2008/2010 ... | reverse complement strand
AGAAGGTGTAACAGGTTCAGAAAAGGAAACAGAGGAATTGTTAAAATTATCTCCATGTAAATTGGCAGGGCCAAATCCTAATGAAAAAGGAAATTTTTGTATAGTTGGGCATAATTATAGAAATCAAAAGTTTTTTAGTAAAGTGCCTACACTTGAAGTTGGAGAAGAAATATCAATTACAGATTTAACAAAAGATGTGGCAGGTAATACTGTTAAATATAGAATATATAATAAATATACAGTGGTACCAGAAGATATTAGTTGTTTGGAACAAAAAACTAATGAAAAAAAAGAAATAACTCTTATTACATGTACTGATGATAGTAAGCAAAGAGTTATTGTTAAAGCAAAAGAGGTATAGTTAAAAATTAAGTTTTAGTAAAGTTGGAAAGTGTTACAAATAAATATAAAAATTTAGCAAATTAAAAACTCGTAGTATTATATTTTTTAGAAGTATAATATTACGAGTTTTATATAATATATTGAATATTATATGTTTGGAGCATATTCGACAACTAGGATAAAACATTCATATAAATTGTTTGATTCCGTATCTGGTAATAATTCATAAGTTATTTTTATTGGTAATGTATGATAATAATCAACTAATTTTTTGTAATGTTCTATAAAGTTAATTATCTGTTCATCTGTAAAATCCAAATACCAAGTTTGTGCTGCCTGGAAACTAAGTATGTCTCTAAAATGCTCCAAAGATTGTGGTAAAATAAAATAACGAATTTTCTTTTCTGCTAAAATACCTATTTTGGTAATTTTATGAGTCATAAGAAATCCCCCTTTGGTTTGTTAAAATAATAATATCATAATGAGTGTAAAAGTCAATAGATTTTTTAAATTCAATATGTAATTACTAGTTAGCTATAAGAACAAAATAATGATGTATAAAAAAATTAAAAAAATTCCTAAAAATACTTGCAAAATTAAAAAAGATATATTAAAATTAAATTGTAGTGGTAAAAAGTGGAACAAAGTGGTAGAAAAGTGGAAAGAGGTGAAGCCAGATGTTGATGGGAGAGTATAGTCATTCTTTAGATACAAAAGGAAGATTGATAATGCCAGCAAAATTAAGACAAGACATCGGGGATAAATTCATCTTAACAAAAGGGTTAGATGGATGTTTATTTGCGTTCTCTCAAACAGAATGGAATAACTTTGAAGAAAAACTAAAAGGTCTACCATTATCAGATAAAAATGCTAGAAATTTTGTTAGATTCTTTTTATCAGGAGCTACGGAGTGTGAAATAGACAAGCAAGGTAGATTTCTAATACCTACAAATTTAAGAATATCTGCAAATTTGGAAAAAGATGCAATAATAATTGGAGTGGGTACAAGAATAGAAATTTGGAATAAAGAAACATGGGAAAAATGTGACGAAGAAATATCAGCAGATGAGATTGCGGAAAATATGGCAAACTTAGGTATATAACTTGAAAAAGTTTATATAAAAAACTAAAGAAAAAATCAAAAAAGACAAAAGACAAATCCTCATTAATATATATTTTTTACAAATGAAAAATATGTAAGAGTACAAAAGAAGATAATACTTAAGAAGAAAATACATGAGATAAGTTTTTACAAAAGTTAATTATACGAAAGATTGTAAAACATAAGATAAAAGAACAAAAGAATTAACACAAAAGAATAAAAAATATTACAGAAGAATTAGAAAAAATACAAAAGTTTGAATAATATACTTTTGATAAAGCAGCTGGTTATTGTTCCAGCTGCATAAGACCCTTAATAACAAAAAATAAAGAGGTATGAATTTGAAATTTAAACATAAACCAGTCATGTTAAATGAATGTATAGAAGGTCTAAAAATTAAGCAAAATGGAATATATTTAGATGGTACATTAGGAGGAGCAGGACATAGTAAAGAAATAGCAAGAGCATTGAATAATACTGGAATATTGATAGGAATAGATAGAGATCAAGATGCTTTAAATGCTGCAAAAGAAAATTTAAAAAATTATAATAATGTTAAATATATACATGGAAACCATGATGATATAATAGATATATTAGAAAATGAAAATATAGATGGAGTAGATGGAATATTATTAGATTTGGGAGTATCATCATATCAATTAGATGAAAGAAATCGCGGTTTTAGTTATTTGGGTGAAAATATATTAGATATGAGAATGGATAAAACCCAAGAGTTAACGGCAAAAAAAGTGGTAAATGAGTATAGTGAAGAGGAATTAAGTAATTTAATTTATGAATATAGTGAAGAAAGATTTGCTAGAAAAATAGCTTTTAATATTTGTAAAAGAAGAGAAGAGAAAGAAATAGAAACTACAAAAGAATTAGTAGAAATAATAGAACAATCTATACCAAAATCTAAGCAAAATGATGGGCATCCTGCTAAAAGAACATTCCAAGCAATACGAATAGAAGTAAATAATGAAATAAAACCATTGTTTAATACTATACTAGATTGTATAAAATGTTTAAATACTAAAGGTAGACTTTGTGTTATTACATTTCATTCTTTGGAGGATAGAGCGGTAAAAAAAGCAATGCTTGAAGCTAAAGGGAAGTGTACGTGTCCACCTGATTTACCATATTGTGTGTGTGGTGCGAAGTCAGAAGGAAAAATAATAACAAGGAAACCAATTGTTGCAACGAAAGAAGAACAGGAAGAAAATTCAAGAAGTAAGAGTGCAAAACTTAGAATTTTTGAAAAAATATAATTGCTGAATAAAAACTAAAGAAGGGAGGAAGATAAAGATGGCTAGAAATGCTTATCAATATGATACTAATCCTAGAAAAATCCAAACAGAAGAACAAATTCCTAGGAAAAATAGAAGAGAAAAAAATGCAAGACTAAAAGTTGTAAATGAAAAGCCAAAGCAACAAGTTAAAGTATCAAAAGAGCAAAAAAGAAAACATGTAAAGTTAACAGTGTTTGCATTGTTAGCATTTGTAGTATTATTAGCTATTAGTTATCAAAACTCTCAAATAACAGTAAAATTTAATGAAATGCAAGAGCAAAAGAAAAAATTGGCTACAATGCAAAAAGAAAATGAACAATTAGAAATAAATATAGAAAATAGCTTAAATATAAAAAACATTGAAAAAGAAGCAAAAGAAAAATTAGGAATGGAAAAATTAACTAATAAACAGACAGTATATGTAACACTACCTAAAAAAGATTATGTAGAATCAGCAACTGAAAAAGTTGTATTAAAAGAGGAAAAAACATGGTTGCAAAAAATTGCAGATTGTTTATTTCCAAATTCATAGTAATTAAAATAATAAGCCTCTAATAGATATTATTAGAGGTGTTTTTGTATGAATACATATAGAAGAATAAAAGATAAATCAATGACAAGTGAAATATCTATTAAAAAGAGAATGAGAAATATATTGTTTATAACATTTTTAGTATTTACAATATTAATAGGAAGAATAGGATTTATTCAAATAATACAGGGAGGAGAATTAACTTCAATGGCTTATGAGCAACAAACTTTAGATAGAGTTATAAATCCTAAAAGGGGAACAATATATGATAGTACAGGTAAATATATATTAGCAATAAGTAGTACAGTTGAAACTGTGACGGTAAATCCAGGAAATATAGAGAAGGAACAGAAAGAGCTAGTGGCAAAAAAATTATCTGAATTATTTGAGCTAGATTATGAAAAAGTTTTAAAAAAAGTGACTAAAAGAAGTTCAATGGAAACTATAGCTAAGAAAATAGAAAAGGAAAAAGCAGATGAATTAAGAAAATGGATGGAAGAAAATAAAATAACTACAGGTATAAATATAGATGAAGATACAAAGAGATATTATCCTAATAATAGTTTGGCTGCACAAATAATAGGTTTTTGTGGTAGTGATAATCAAGGTCTTGATGGAATAGAGGCAAAATATGAAAAAGAACTTGCAGGTACTAAAGGAGCAATAAAAAGACATACTGATGCTAAAGGTGCTGAAATAGGTGAAGAAGGTGAAAAATATATATCTGCAGTAGATGGAAATGATTTAGTGTTGTCAATAGATTATAATATTCAATCAATTGTAGAAAAATATTTGAAAGAAGCATGTATTGACAATGAGTGTACAGATGGTGGAAATATAGTTGCAATGAATCCAAAAAGTGGTGATATTTTGGCAATGGCAACATATCCAACATATAATTTGAATGAACCGTATTCAGCATATACTGATGAATTGCAGGGGATTTGGCCGAATTTGGAGCAGGGAGAAAAAACCAAACAATTACAAGCAGTGTGGAGAAATAGGGCTATTGCAGATACTTATGAGCCTGGTTCAACATTTAAGACAATTACAGCGTCAGCTTCTATAGAGGAAGGTTTGGTTACAGATATTGATAAACAAGGACAGTTTTGTTGTACTGGAGGAATAGAAGTAGCTGGAGTTAGAATAAAATGTTGGAGATATTATAGGCCACATGGTTCTGAGAGTTTAAGACAGGGGCTTATGAATTCGTGTAATCCTGTTTTTATAGGTCTTGGTCAGAAGTTGGGTGTTCATACATATTATAGTTATTTACAGAAATTTGGATTACTAGAAAAAACTGGAATTGATTTGCCTGGTGAAGGAGGGAGTATTTTTCTAAAAGAAGAGAAAGCTGGACCTGTGGAATTAGCTACAATTAGTTTTGGTCAAAGATTTGAAATTACTCCTATTCAATTGGTGACTGCTGTTTCTAGTATTGCAAATGGGGGGAATTTGGTTCAACCTAGAGTTGTTAAACAAATAGTTGATAGTAGAACAGGAGAGAAAAAGGATATTGATGTTAAAGTAAAATCACAGTCTATTTCTAAAGAGACTTCTGAAAAAGTTTTGAGTATGATGGAGTCTGTTGTTTCTGAGGGAACAGGTAAAAATGCTAAAGTGGCTGGGTATCGTATTGGTGGAAAAACTGGTACTTCAGAGGATGGTGTAAATACTAATAAATATGTTACTTCTTTTTTGGGTGTTGCTCCTATAGAAGATCCTCAAGTTGTTATACTAGTGACCTTATATAATCCTATAGGTAAAGGCGGACACCAAGGAGGTGGTGTGGCAGCACCTGTTGGAGGAAAAGTATTTTCAGAAATATTGCCATATTTAGAGGTAAATCAAGGAAATAAAGATGAAATTCAAGAAATGGAAAAAGTGGAAACACCAGATATAATGGGAAAGACAGTGAGAGAAGCAGAAAAAGTTTTGAAAGAAAGAAACTTAAATATGTCAATGGAAACAGAAGAAGTTGATAAGGAAGTTGCGATTATAAAAGAACAAGTACCTCAGGCAGGAATAACTGTTAATAGTGGAAGTTTGGTATATGTAAAAATAGAATAAATATTTATTTGTAAGTAATTTTGACTGTATTAAAGTGAATATATTAAAATTGATTGGTAGAAGAAATTTTGAATGAAAAATTAATAAAAAATTGATTATTTTTGTTTTTTGAGGATTAAGATTTTAATTTGGGATAAAATAAATAAAAATAATTAATATAGTGAGGTTATTTATATGGGAATTTTTGAAAATGAAAATTATAAAGTAATAAGTGATTTTATAGAAAGTAAATCTCATATATTAGGTGAGAATAGGGAATTTAATAGAGTTTATATATTATTATCAAAAAAGATCGAAGAACTAAGTAAATTGCTAAAAGAAGAAGATAAAGAAAAATTTAATGAAATATTAGAATTATTTCATAAAATGGAAGATTATTACTATGTGTTTAGCTATTCTTTGGGAGTAAAGTATGGAGAAGAACTGAAAAAACTGTGATTTTATTGATTTTATGTTAAAAATAATATATAATATTTACCAATATAGCTAAATAGCTTATTAACTAATTACCAAAAAATCAAAAGAAAGGAAGAATTTTATGAACGAACACAAAATGGATTTTGATATGAAACCAGGAGAACGGTTGGAAGTATGTGAAAGGTATGTGGCGGTTAGAGAAAAAAATGACAAAGTAAGAATTTATAACTTAGAAGGAAAATTTTTAGGACGGGTAGATTTAAGTGACAATATTGGAATTAATAGAAGTGTACTTATTGATTTACCACATAGTATATTATTTAAAGAAGGTGAGTACTGGAAGTTTATTAATTATGAAGGCGAGAGTTTATGTTATCGATTGATTGATAAAGCTGAAGTAATTTATCTTGAAGGAAAATATTATGTAGTAATTTATAACAATTCTTTAGGATTCAAAAATGCAATAGTATATACTGAAAAGGGAGCTTGTCTTATACCATTTGAAGATTACGAAGAAGTTAAGTTTTATGAATCTCATATAATATTAAAGCAGAAAGAACAATTTAAGTTGTATAGTCTTGAGCATAAGCAATTTATAGGAGAAAAATATGACGATGTGTATTACATGAATGAATTTCTTTTTTTACAAAAAGGAAATAAATACTATTTCTATTCAACTGAGTTGGCTAGAATAGAATTTGATTTTGATGCATTTTTTATTAAAATATATAAAAAAAATACATTGATACAAATTTACAAAGATGGCAAGTCAGGCTTATTGATTACTGGAAGGCGTGGAGTTAAATATGAAAGGCGTGCAAATTTTATATTTCCAATCAAATATAAAAAAATAAAAATTGTAGAAGATAAAGTATATGTATTTGATGGAAAAAATGAAAAAACTTATGAGTTGAATGAAATTATAAAGAAAGTTTTGAAAAAAGAGAAATATGGACGTGGTAAACATCAAAAAAGAGTACCTAATACAGAAATTTTTTTCAAAGGAAAAGTGAGTGTAAAATATTCTCATGTAGTATGGATGCGGGAAAATTATTTTATATGTTCAAGAAAAATCGGTTCTAATCAAAGACGTGCAAGAAAAAAAGAAAAAACAATATATGAATGTTATGATTTAGACGGAAACTATATTAATGTTATAGGAACTGTAAGAGATGAAGATGATTATTTTTGTGCTTTTATGTCTAAAGAAACTCCTAATATGATAGCACTTGGGAGCAATGATTCTTATCCATTTTTTAGTAATAATGTATGGACCGTGTATGATAAGAATTGGAAACCTATTTTTATGGAAAAATTTGAACAAATAAGTGATTCTCGTAGTGATAAATTTATATATTTTACAAGAGGATATAAAGAAGATAACAAAGGTTTGATTGCTTTTTTCTCAAAGGAAGGTGAACTGCTTTTTACAATTAGAGGCTTAAAAGAAGTTATGTGTATAGAAGATTACTACATTAAAATAGAGGGATTTGATGAAAAAGTTTGGTTTTTTGATTTTTATGGAAATCTTATTTTTCAGAAGAAATTTAATTATGAGGATACTAAATATAATGAAAATTTAGTTATAGAGAAAATCGAAAATGGTTATAGAGTATGGGATTTAAAGAATAGAAAATATACCGTACTTGAGGCAGAAGAAATAATCAGTAAAGGTAGCTATAAAAAATTTTTATTAGATGTGGTAAAAGATGGCAAAGTCATGTTATATACATATACAGATGATGTGGGATTTGAAAAATTGATTCCTGGAGAATTTGTAAGTACAGAAATTGTTTATTCGGATAAGATAAGAGTTGAAACAGAGGAATATGAGAGTATTTATGATTTTAATGGTAATTTAATAGCAACAACTAAATAGTTTGTAAAAAGTCAGTAGATTTTGTGATTTCAAAATTTACTGACTTTTAATATTATAGGAAGTTCTTCGAACTTTCTATAATACTAAAAATAACAATGCACAGAAAATTTATTTCATAAATTTTCGCGCACGAACAAAGACGCGGACTTAAAAATCTTCTAGTAAGTGCCAATGTTATTAATGTCCGCTTTTGTTCCCAAAAATGGAATTAAAAAACGTAAAAAAATGTAAAAAACTCTATACAAAAAACAAAAATAGATATATAATATATTAAAATTGTAGGTAAAAATTTATCAACAAAACATAATAAAATGAAGGGATGATTCTAAATGGAATTAAAGAAAATGTTAGTAGGCCTAGAAGGACTAAAAGTAAGAGGAGATTTAAGTAAAGATATAAAAGGAATAGAAAAAAATTCAAAGGAAGTAAAAGAAGGATATTTATTTGTTGCGATTAAAGGTTTTTCTGTAGATGGACATAAATTTATAGAAAATGCAATAGAAAATGGTGCAACAGCAATAATGATAGAAGAAGGATGTAACTTAAAAGGAGTGAAATTGCCAGAAGATGTAGCAATTATTATGGCAAAAAATACAAGAGAAGGTTTAGCAATAAGTGCTGCAAATTTTTATGGAAATCCATCAGCAAAATTAAAATTAATAGGTGTTACAGGTACTAAGGGTAAGACAACAACAACATATATGATAAAAGAAATATTAGAAAAAGCAGGAAAAAAAGTAGGTTTAATAGGAACAATAGCAACATATATAAATGGAAAGAAAATAAAAGATAGTGATAGAACAACACCAGAAAGTTTGGAATTACAACAATTGTTTAGCCAAATGGTAGAACAAGGAGTAGAAGTTGTAGTAATGGAGGTGTCTTCACAAAGTTTAAAATTACATAGAGTCGATGGATGTAAATTCGATATAGTATTATTTACAAATTTTTCAGAAGATCATATTAGTCCAAATGAACATCCAGATATGGAAGATTATTTTCAATCAAAATTGAAATTGTTTAAAATGTGTAAAACAGGAATAGTTAATGTAGATGATTTGCATGGAACTAAAATACCTGGTTTATTTCCAGAAAGTAACATAACAACTTATGGAATTGATAATTTTGCAAATGTATTGGCAAAAGATATAACAATAACAAATGCTTATGTGGATTTTAAAGTAAAAATAACAGATAGAAATGAAAGGGTAAAAACAGGAATACCAGGTAGATTTAGTGTATATAATTCATTAGCAGCAATATGTGTGGCACAAAAATTTGGAATTTCACCAGAAATAATAAAAGAGGCATTATTAGAAGTAAGGGTACCTGGAAGATCAGAATTAGTAAATAATAAAAAAGAATTGACAATAATGATAGATTATGCACATTCACCAGAAAGTTTACAAAATATATTGCAAGCAGCAAAAAGTTATACCAGAGGAAGAGTAATATCTGTATTTGGATGTGGTGGAGATAGAGATAGTGGAAAAAGACCAATAATGGGTGAAATATCAGGAAAAATAGCAGATTATACAATAATAACATCAGATAATCCAAGAACAGAAGAGCCACAAAAAATAGTTGAACAAATAGAAGAAGGAATAAAGAAGACAAAGGGAAAATATGAAGTAATAGTGGATAGAACAGAGGCAATTGAAAAAGCAATAAAAATGGCTAATAAAAAAGATATAATAATATTAGCTGGAAAAGGACATGAGCCATATCAAGAAATAAGTGGAGTAAAACATCCATTTGATGAGAGAATAATAGTAAATGAAATTATAGAGAAATTAGAAAAAAATGAAAAATAGTTATAATAATGGTACAAACATAAATAAATAATAAAATCATAGAATAAAATATACAAAGAAATCAAATACGAAAGGTTTTGATAA
>ERZ780151.2670-NODE-2670-length-9623-cov-1.872910_pt1 | contig 9623 bp, 8 predicted proteins | sample MGYA00510983_ERZ780151 | MGnify/ENA primary metagenome ERZ780151 (study PRJEB29588, sample SAMEA2144623) | human gut metagenome | biome: human gut; feature: human-associated habitat; material: faeces | place: Denmark | collected 2008/2010 ... | reverse complement strand
TGATATGTAATACTATCCCAATCCGTCCAACTGTTCGTATCATACGAATGTATTCCATTGAATCCCATTGCATGTACTGCCGTATAAGCCGCAAATTCGCGTGTTGCCGGTTCATCTGGATAGAAAAACGGGATATCCTGCTCCAGATCTTCGATATCCGGTGGCGGCAGGATTCCATATTTCTCTGCGATTTCGATTGCTGCTTCATACGCATTTCCTGCCGTATCCGCATAATAATGGTTTAAGGAATCCGGATCTGTATCCAGGTTCATTTCAACCTTTTCAGCGAGCATCTGCACCCACTCACCGCGTGTATATGTTTTGGTGTCGCCCGATGGATCATCTGACTTCACGTAGGTATATTCAACTTTTGCTTTCAGCTCCACGGTAGTCTGATCCACAAGAATATTCTTGGAAAGCTCCATGACCTTTCCTATGTTTACACTTTGTGCTTCTGCTCTTGCCCGTTCCGGAAATACGCCTGCAACGGTGCTTCCCGTCATAATCAGACACAGAAACCACGTCAACATTTTATTTCTTCTGTTTTTTTTCTTCAGTGCAACAACAACGGCTGCTCCTGCCAGCACCAGCAGTACAACCCAAACAATAATTTTGGTGTTGTCACCCATTTTCGGTGCAGATTTCAATTTCTCAACCTTTAAGGACTGGCCATTTTGCTTTGCGTTTCCAGTTCCCTGATCTTTTGTTAATGTCGTTCCGGAATCCTTGCTGCCCGTTGTCGTACTAGGATTTTTCGTGTCATTTGCTACGTTTCCATTTCCTGGCTTTTCATTATCTGTCGGATTCTTTTTGTCATCTCCAGAAGGATTTTCCTTATTTTCATCATCCTTCTTGTCATCTGATGCTTTTACCGTACAAACCGTTGTCAACGTAACGGTTTCTCCAGCCTGCAGAGATTCCATCTTTTTTGTTGTCTCCGTATTTTCGGCCAGCACAAAATTTTCCGGCAAAACATTTTCCAGTGACAGATTCGTTACTGCTGTATCATTTGTATTGGTTACAGTTAAAGTAACTTTGATTTCTTCACCCTGCTGGTAAGTTTCTTTGTCTGTTGTCAAGGCTGCTTCGATTCCATCCTGAAGCAGCGATGCTGCAAGAGCAGGCTGTGTCATCATTCCGGTGCATAAAAGCAGTGCCAGAAAGACAACTTGTAATTTCTTCCACACTTTCATACGTCTTCTCCCTCGTAAATGTAAAATTTCGATCCTTTTTCTCTGAATGTCTGCCGCTTATGCTGTCTTCAGGATCCCTGGCGCCTTCCGTCAATGGAAAAGCGGCTTTTCTTGCTCTGCATCCAATCATTAGCTGAGCAGAGCAATGAATATTTCATTTTCCTCCTTCTTCTGTTGTATTTCTTTTAGTGTAATACATCCTCCCTTTATTTGCAATATATTTTGCCATGCATTTTGCAATGCATATTTCAAGCAAGTTATGCAATACAATAAAACAGACTGGGCTTCCAGTACTCTTTAAAATCAGAATACAGCCAGAAAAAAGCGCACTGAAATAAGCTGTCCCCAAAACAGCTTTTTCTTCATTTTTCGATTTCGCAGATTCGAAAAATTTATTTTTTGTCGAACCTTTTTTGAAACACCTTTGTTATGTTTTATGCTGCCCGTAGTTTCCACATAAGATCCGGAAGCATGCTCCGTTCTTATATTCTCCGGCAGCAGAATGGAGTTTGATATGGCATTTCAGTTAAAAGGCAACCGCAAGGAAACGGAAAACAAAACCATCCGTTTCCCCATTCACCTGATCGATCAGATCGAACAGGCAATTTCCGATTCTGACCAGGACATTACCTTTTCCAGTTTTGTGATTCAGGCGTGTGAGTATGCGCTGGATCACATGGACGCCCCGTCAGAAGAACACAATTAACTTTTATTTTTTTCAAAGCAGATTTTTATGGTTCGACGTGCATTTTCTGGCTGTTCTCTGCTTCTATTTTATCTTACCATGCTTCTTATTTTTTTCAGGACAAGATCCTGTCCTAACTCAACTCCACAACCTCATCATACAGACACACAAACACCTCTTCCACTTCCGCATCTTCATGAAAGTGTCCGAAATACCATTTCTGAAATTCTGTCTCATCCGCCACGCGCTGCAGGTACTGACGGAGTTCCACTTCATCGTCAGACAGCTCTCCATACCCCATTGCCGCGGCCACATCTCTTGGGGCTGTGTGGGTCAGTATGTAGTCCACCTGGAAATCTTCTTTTCCCAGATTTGCCCATCCTTCTTCGTACTCTTCCCGTGACGGAATTTCTTCCGGGAACCACGAAATTCCCTCCGCGCGGGACATTTTGTCGATGCTGTAAGCACCTCCGAAGGTAAAGAATTTCAGCCCGTCAATCGTAAAGATCTGGCCGCGCATCAGATGGATCATGTTGTCCTCAATGATATGCACCTTTCCGCCGTTCCACTGCTCCACGGCGTAGGAATTCAGTTGTTCGAAGTTCTCATGATTTCCGTCGATAAACAGTGTCGTCACCGGCAGACTTCGGAAAACGGCTCTCGTATTCGCTTCGTATGCTGCGGAAAAGCCGCAGATGCCGACATCTCCGCAGATGATCAGATAGTCATCCCGGGTGTACTCGTCTTCGTGCTCGTTAAAATAGCGTACAACTTTTTCAATATCAAAGGTGCCATGGGTATCGCCTGTAATGACAATGCTCATTCTCAGCGTCTCCTCTCGTGTTCTCTGTTTCTGTTCTCTAAGGTATCGCAAAACATCATCCGCAAATTCTGTCCGCTTTCTCTGCCGCTGCTATCGTTTCTTGCAGAGACACAGACTACGCCGCACTATTCCCGAAAATAAAACACTTCTCCCCGTGCCCGGAACGGCAGCCGGTTTCCTCTCGGAAGCAGAAATGCATGCTCTCGTCTTATCTTCAGGTCATTCTCAATCTCCCCGTCCGTAATAATCAGAATCGGCCCGTCCTTTGGAAAATCGTTCGCCTGTTCCAGACAATCCACGCCCGGCTGCAGTATGGTTCCTCCTCGTCCCGTGACTTTTACCCGGCCGGCAATATCTTCCGGTGCCAGATATCCCGCATCCGTCGCTTTGGCATCGCAGAAAATGATTCTCACAAACGGAACATCTTTCGCCGCAGCATAGCTGGCGATGGAGCCGAGTGCCATACCGATCTGTTTTGCACTCATGGAACCGGACGTGTCCACGACCACACCGAAGGTCCGGCTCTCCAGATCCTGCTCGTAATACGCATATCCTGGCCTTGGAATATCCGGCGTGGCACCCTGCCGTCTGCTCGGCCGCGCATAGGTGCGGTGTTTTTCCAGCGGTGGAAACTGTACGTCAAACCACTTCGCCAGCGCGGCATCCCAGGGAATGACCGGCATCGCAAGCGCCCTGATTTCCTGCACCAGCCCGGCCGGCAGGAAACCACGATTGTGCTCCTGATGGTAATCCAATCCCTCCCGCAGTGCGTTTTTCAACAGTTCATCCAGGCTGACCCCGTTTTCTCTTCCAGTAAAATGCGGTCTGTTTCCGTTAAACATATCACCTCTGCCAAAGCCCCGGAAGGTGTTTAGTTTTTTGTACTTTCGGATCTCTTTCACGATCAGATCATAGATACTTTCTGCCGATTTGTTGTGAAGTGTTTCATCATACAACAGCCCATCCGGCGGCATTCTGCCGATCTCCATTTCGTGCAGCCAGTCGTTGATGACGTAGTCGCAGGCGATGTTCCACAAAAAGAAGTCACGCCCATTGCACCGTTTCTGGTGCTGCAGTCCGGCATGGAGATATTCATGCGCGAGAACAAAAATCCACTCTTCCTCCGAAAATCCGCACGACGGATTGGCATAAATGATTCCCTGCTCTGCGTCAACCGCTGCAATATGGATTTCATACCGATGGCACATTTCAATGTCCTCCACAATTTTAAATGCAGCCGCAAGACCTCCGAGCAGCGGATAATTGGACAGGAACCATTCTGCTGCTCTGGAAATGACGGTATTCTTTTTCGTTTTAAGATCGTATCCTCCCGCATCGCAGAGTGCAGATTTGATGGAATGAGTGACTGCATAGGAAAATTTTTCAGCATATGCATTTCTTTCTCCCTTTTTATAAACGATCGGCCGCTCTACCCCGATCATATCCTTTAATTTTTCAGAGTTTGTCCCACAGATCTGCGCACCATTATCCTGGTGCTTCAACAGATATTCATAAATTTTCTGCTCGCTGTTCAGTTTGATCGGATATGCTTCCGCCGGATCTGCGCAAATCGGCTCGCCGAGGCGGATGTCATAAAGGAATCTGGTAATGTAGATATCACAGGCTTTGTTCCAGAGTGCCGGGACAAATTCGCAGTCGGAAGGGATGCTCGCTTTGTCAAAGTGGCCGAACGCCAGGTGCAGAAGGTTGTGTGCCATCACATAGCACCATTGTTCCGGCGACAGGTTCGCCCGCATGTTGACGTAGATATTTCCATCTTTCGTAACACAGGCCAGACTTCCTTTTGCATTCAGATGGGAGGGCTTTGCAGTGATGTACCCATCCAGTTGATGGAACAGTGTATTTTTTTCCAGCAAACCAAAGCCGGCCTCCACTCTGCGGTACCCGGCCGGCTTTTCTTCTTCGCGGTAATACCTGCTTCGAACGTATGGCATCCTTTTCTCCTTCCTTTTTTCATCCGACGAGCCGCGGCAGATCACGGATGATTTCCATCATAAACCAGTCCGGCAGTGCCTCCGCTCCATCAGCTGCGACGGTCATCTGGGCGATTTCGAAATTGATGACTGCGAGTTCTTTGATCATGCCCTTGGCGCGGTACGCAAAGGAAAGCATGCCGCCGGAAATTCCCTGTTTGCTTTTCGGCAGTTCTGCAAGCAGTCTGGCGCGGAAGGACTGTGCGAGAAAATACAGCACATCCCGGTTTTCCGGCTTGTCCGGCCATTTTGCTTTCTGCGCGATAATGTCATCCAGGAGATGTGTGTTGCGCAGTGTTTTTGTGTAAGCAAGAAACATCCCCGCATGCTGTTCCAAGAGGCAGGCGTACGCCATCATTTTTAATGTTTCCTGCGAAATATCCTGCTCCCCGGCCCGGTATTCCTTCAACGCATCGCTCAGCATGTGCCAGGAACGCGGGGTGGAAAACGGTTCTTCGGTTTTCGGCGGTTCGGAAAAGAGGTGATCCGGCCGCTGGATGATATAGTCAATGACCCACGGATGGAGTCCTTCTGCCTGCGCCCACTTGATCCACTGTCCTACATCCGCTTTCAGCTGCACATGGAACATACGGTTTAAAAGGGCGGACGACATCGTTTTTACGATCGCGCTGTCCTCGGCACGGTTTCCTGCTCCGATCACAATGCTTCCCTCCGGAAGATGGTATTCTCCGATCCGCCGCTCATGGATCAGAGAATAGAAGGCTTTCTGCACTTCCTGCGTACAGGCGTTGAGTTCGTCCAGGAACAGGACATATGGCTCTTTTCTGGCGATCATTTTCGGCGGAAGGAATTCCGATGTCTCGCCCCGGATCTGCGGAATGCCAATGATATCCTCTGGCGCGAGCTGGCTTCCGAGGAGCGACACGCACGGCAGGCCGACTTCGTCTGCGAATTTTTCCACTAACGCGGATTTTCCGATGCCGGGTGCACCCCAGATAAAGACCGGCCGTACCGGCGCAACCTGAAGCAAAACTTCTAATAATTCATCCTGTGTCACACTGATTGGTAAATGCATCTGATGTACTCCCTTCTGTTTCGATCCTGTATCTTTTCAAAGCGGATATCCGCAATCCACTTTACCACTTGCTTAATTTGACTAAATCACTTTTTCTGCCCTGCCGTGATCTTACTGTACTGCATTACAACGTGTCTCACCATATTTCTCTGTATTTTTCAGTTTCACTGTCATATTCCAGCACCGGAATTTTTCCGCTCCGCCAGGTGGTTCCATCGAGATAATAGTGGCTCTGACCGTCGTGCCAGATACCGTCATATGTCCTGTTTCCGCTGATTTTTGCCGTGGAAATGTGGCCTGCAATCACATCCTTATGGAATGCTCCGCGGCTTACCGTTCTTTTCCCCACCATCAGCTCCCTGCTGGTCACGCACAGCCAGTCTTTACCGCCCCATTCGGCAATTCCGGCGTGCACCAGAATCTGGCGTTCTGTTTCATAAAAGTAAGGAAAATGGCGCATCCAGGTGATCAGATCCCCCGCATCTTCGAACATCAGCCGTACTGCTTCTGCATTTCTGGAATCCTCTGAGAGGTGTGCTTCTTTTTCCAGAAACTCTTGAAAATGTTTTTCTTTCAGAAAGCTGTGCAGCGTTTCATAGTCTCCATCTGCATCCGATGCCAGCCATTCCCGGCTGCGATATTGCTCCACACTGCCGATATGCCGGTTGACATCCGCATATTCTTCCAGCCAGTCCAGCAGTGCTTTTTCATGGTTTCCCATCAGGGCAATGACTTTTTCCGAACCATATTTTTCCTGCAATGCCCTGACTTTTTCCAGCACCGCCCGGCCATCTGGCCCATAATCTATGTAATCGCCCAACAGAATCAGCTGGTTTTTCCCCGAAAGATCTGTTTTTTTCAGAGCTGCCTCGAATGCCTCCAGAAATCCGTGAATATCCGACATCATATATCGCTTCATTGCTTTTCCTCTGTTTGTTTATACGTAGAAAGTTTCCTTCGTTTCCAGGCAAAGGCATCCCAGTCTTCCATTCTCAAAGCCGCAGCCGCAGTCACACAGATAGACGTTTTCTTTTTTATTCTTCCAGATGGATCCATTTCCCATGTTCTGATGGCCGCAGACGGAAATATATCCATGCACTCCCTCATGAAGAAAAACCTTGTACCACAAATCCCCCATCAGATAATAGTTGTCCAGTTTCCATTTCCCCGGTTCTGCCGTACAGGCATGGGCAAGCAGATACGGCTGACCATCTACCTCGATTTCCACCTGTACCGGCCAGGAAAGGATGCGCTCTGCGAGCTGCTTTAAATCAACTTCCGTCAGGCGTTCCTGTAAAAGATGGAAGGAATTGTACGGATACGGCTGCAGGAGGGCGCGGTCTCTCTTCCATCCCGTAATAGTGGAAAATGTAATTGGCAAGCCAATGATCGTGGTTGCCGCGGATCACAGTACATTTTTTCCCCAGCTTCAATACCTGAAAATACACGCCCGCCGGGTCTGGATGATCCATGCAGCGGTCAAACAAATCACCAAGCAGATACAGGTGGTCGTCCTCTTTGAGATCAATTTTTTCCAGCAATTTCATGAACCGCCAGCTGTCGTTATGTATATCAGTAATAATATAGTGCATCCAAAATCTCCTTTTCTTTCGCAGCTTTCATGTCTGCTCCTGCAATCTTCAAAGCTTTCGTTATCCGCTCATTTTTCCAAAAACGGCTTTCCTGCTTGTGTTTTGGCATGTCCTGTTTCAAAAATCTTCCCGCTTGTTCTGCTGGTTCCGGATTTCGGTCTTCTGATACTGGCATCATGGAACGTCTAAAATCTTTCACCCATTGTTGTCCGAACTGTAAAACCCTTCCCCCGTTTCCAGACAGATTGCCGCCAGCCTCCCTCCCGGGAAGCATGCGCCGCAGTCGATGGCGATGTGGTGATATTTTTTATAAATATACCCGGGATTATCATTTTCCGGAATCGTCTGCGTCGGTGTATGTCCTGTTACCAGATTTGTATCCGCAAAGTATTCCTTCTGATAATCTGGTCTGGCCCATACAAGATCGTGCAGGGAATATTCCTCGATCCTCTTTTCCGGTGTAAATCCACCCAGCCCTCCATGCACCAGCAGATACTGTTTTTCTCCCACTGTAAGCTCCTCATACAGACTGAAATCCTCCAGAAAATTCAGTACTTCCTCCCGCATCTCGGGATCCAGCGCCCGAAATTCCCGGATCGTAGCATCACCGCCGTTATACTTCCAGAGAACAAGATTGTCCAGCAGTTCAGCATCCACTTCCTCGATGGCAAGATCTGTGATTTCCTGACAGAGAAACCGCAGACATTCCAGCGCCATCACCTCATGGTTCCCCACGATACAGAACGCATTCGGCATTTCCATCAGTTTCAATATCACCTTAATCGGATGCTCACCCCGGTCTAAAACATCACCCAGAACATAGAGCGTATCTGTATCTTTCAACTCGATTTCTTCCAGCAGCTCCATGAATCTCTCATACTCACCGTGAATATCAGAAATAACGTAAGTAGCCATAAACAGAATCCTCCCTTTTTCATCCATACGAATCTGCATACGTTCTCCATTACCAGCTTATCTTACCATACTTCCTGTTTTTTACCGGACAAACTCTTGTCCCTCCTTTTTTTGCATAATGTACACTCTAGAGCGTGTCTGAAAAAGGCTTTTCGCAAGCTGCGAGTCCCAGTTTGTGGAAATGATTTTTCAGACACGCTCTAATACATCTTCTATTGAAATTTCCTTCATGCGAAATCCCTTTTTCTTGATACTATACCACATCTATTTTTTTCTTCATTGAACTACAAGTTTAATCCTCTTTTTCTTGCTGTTTTCTCGCATTCTATCAGCATTACGCGCTGTTTATACAGCGCCTTTTATTTCTGTACAATTTATTCTCTATATGCAAAAAAGGAACGTTCTATCCAAATCGTTCCTTTTTGTTTGTAGATTATTTTATTTTTCAAATTTCTCAATCACGCACGTATGCGTCTTCGTTTTCTTATCATAAACGCGTATTTGCCGAGTGCACAGTAATGCCCGCGTCCCCCCTTCGTCATCCCACCGTCAGGCGCAAAAAATCTCCCGCCGCACAGAGCCTCTTGCCCTCCGAAACAGTGCCTGTCCGGGGACTTGTGCTCTGTGGGGCGGGAGGCCTTTTACACCGTCCGTCCCCTATTTACTTAATACCCCGTCGACCGCCGCTTTCCATCCGGCATATTTTTTCTCCCGGATTTCATCGTCCATCTTCGGTTCATACACACTTCGTTTCATATTTCCAGCGAGTTTTTCCAGATCGTAGACCCCGGCTGAAATACCGGCCATATAAGCCGCCCCGATACCGGAAAGCTCCTCCGCGTCCGGAATATTTACGCGTTTATTCGTAATATCACTCTGGAACTGCATCAGATATCCGTTTCGTGTCGGGCCGCCGTCTACACGGAGTTCCTCGATCCGCATGCCGGTATCCTGCTCCATCGCACGGACAAGGTCGGTGATCTGGTAGGCAATGCAGTCGAGAGCCGCTTTTATCACCTCAGCTTTTCCTGTGGTGCGGGTAATTCCGCTGATTGATGCCGTTGCTTTCTCATCCCAGTACGGCGCGCCAAGCCCGGTAAACGCCGGAACCAGATAGGTGCGGTCCGCCGGATTTGCCTCCCTTGCCAGTCCTTCCGTCTCTTTTGCCGAAGAAATCAGCTTCAGATCATCCTTCAGCCAGGTAATCACCGCTCCGGTGTAGTTCAGGTTGCCTTCCAGCACATAGTCCACCTTGCCGCCTCTTCCCCACGCAAGCGAAGTCACAACGCCGTGGCTGCTCTGAATCGGCTTGTCCCCAATGTTCATCATCAGCGAAGAACCCGTTCCGTACGTTGCCTTGATCATACCCGGTTTTAAGCAGCCCT
>ERZ780151.2660-NODE-2660-length-9662-cov-7.734569_pt1 | contig 9662 bp, 6 predicted proteins | sample MGYA00510983_ERZ780151 | MGnify/ENA primary metagenome ERZ780151 (study PRJEB29588, sample SAMEA2144623) | human gut metagenome | biome: human gut; feature: human-associated habitat; material: faeces | place: Denmark | collected 2008/2010 ... | reverse complement strand
GCTGCGGATGCTCCGCTTTGGTTTTTCTGGGTGCTTCAGCAGTTGCAGCGGACGCTGGGTGAGGAGGAGATATGGAAGCGCTACGGTATCGTGATGAAAGAGCTGCTGGCGGCTTATCGCCGGGGCGTCGGCGGCGTGGCCGTGCACGATAACGGTTTGGTGTGGGCCTCGGCGCCCGACAAAGCCCTCACCTGGATGAATGCGCTGGCGGGTGGTGTCCCCGTCGTGTCGCGGGACGGGTATCCGGTCGAAATCAACGCACTTTGGTACAACGCCGTGTGTTATGCCCTTGAGCTGGCTTCCCGTTTCGGCGAGGAGGAGTTCGTCGGCGAGTGGAAAGCGTGGCCCGAGCGGATTCGGAACGCTTTTCGGGAGATGTTCTGGAGCGGCGACGACGGGTATCTGGCCGATTTCGTAGGTCCTGAAGGGCCGAATCGGTGGATTCGTCCGAATATGGTGGTGGCGTGCGGTTTGGATTACAAGATGCTCGATGAGGAGCAGCAGGCTTCGGTGCTTCGGATCGTGGGGCAGCATTTGCTGACACCCAAAGGGCTGCGTTCGCTTTCGCCCCGCAATCCTCGCTATAAGAACCGCTGCGAGGGCGATGAAGCCGTTCGTGCGGAGGCTTCGATGAACGGCTCCGTATGGGTTTGGCCGCTTTGGTTTTATGTCAAGGCTTCGTTCGACCTCGGTGGCCGTGAGTTTCTGCCTCGGGCGGAGGAGCTGCTCGCCCGTTTCGGCGAGGAGATTCAGAGTTACGGTATCGGATCGATCAACGAGCTATTCGACGGCGATCCTCCGCATGCGCCTTGGGGCGCCGTGTCGCAGGCGTGGAGTGTCGGGGCGGTGTTGATGATCCGTGAAACGACCGAACGCTGGCGTCGTCGCCGGGGACACGGGTTGTTGCCGGGTCTTCGGAAAAAGCGCTAAAGGATGCGAAGGAAAAGAACTTGCCGCCGCGTAAGGTGTCCGAAATTTTTTCTGTCGGCCCGGGCAGGCCGGGGTGGAGGTTGCCGGGAGGGGCGACCGGTGTTTCGCGAAGTCGAATAAGTTACGAAATGAAACGTGATTATATACTTTGAGTGTACCTTTTCGGGGGCGCAGTGTCCCAAATTCCCTCCGAGAAGCGGATTTAGGGGAAGGGTGCATGGCGGACACGGTTTCGGGCCGCGAATAAGCACTCCTTGGATTCGATGCTGCGACCGTCGGATAAGGGTACATGGAAAGATATAATTGTTAGAATAAAAAAATAGAATACAAATGAGAGTGTTGATGTTCGGTTGGGAGTTTCCTCCCCATATCGCCGGCGGGCTGGGTACGGCCTGCTACGGTATGACGCGCGGTCTTGCACGCAACGGTGTGGAGGTCGTTTTCGTCATGCCGCGTGCCTATGGCGACGAGGACCAGCGCTTCGTCCGCGTGGTGAATGCGAGCGACGTGGAAACGATCGGTACGCGCGATCATGAGTTTTCCGAAGAGCTGCTCGAGAAGGTTTCGTTCATCCACATCGATTCGAACATGTTGCCCTACATCTCTCCGGAGGAGTATGCCGCCTACCACGACGAGTTCGTTCGCAGCGGCCGGACACACGAGTGGACCGACGTATGGAAACAGCGCTACACCTTCTCCGGAAAATACGGCGCCAACCTGATGGAGGAGGTCGCCCGGTATGCAATGGTGGCGGCGCAGGTGGCCAAAGACCTCGAAGGGCAGTTCGACGTGATCCATGCCCACGACTGGCTGACCTATTTCGCCGGAATTGCGGCCAAGCGGGTTTCGGGCAAGCCGCTGGTGGTGCACATGCACGCCACGGAGTTCGACCGCAGCGGCGAGAATATCAACCGTCGGGTCTATGCCATCGAAAAGGCGGGTATGCAGGCTGCCGACCGGGTGATCGCGGTGTCGGAGCTGACGCGCCGCATCGTCATCGGCAAGTACGGCATTCCGGCCGAGAAGGTCGTGACAGTGCATAACGCCGTGCGTTTCGGCGAGTCGGAGGATGCTGTGCCGGAGCGGGCCGTCAAGGATAAGGTCGTCACCTTTCTGGGACGCATCACCTACCAGAAAGGTCCCGATTATTTCGTCGAGGCTGCGGCCAAGGTGCTGCAGCGGGTTCCGGACGTGCGTTTCGTCATGGCCGGCTCGGGCGATCTGATGAACCATGTGGTGCGGCGCGTGGCCCAGTTGGGGATCGCCGACCGCTTCCATTTCACGGGGTTCCTCAAGGGCGGGGAGGTGCAGCGGATGTTCCGTCTGTCGGATGTCTATGTCATGCCTTCGGTGTCGGAGCCGTTCGGTATTTCGCCGCTCGAGGCCATGCGTTCGGGCGTTCCCGTGATTATCTCGCGGCAAAGCGGTGTGGCGGAGGTGCTGGATTACGCCATTAAAGTGAATTACTGGGACGTGGATGCTCTGGCCGATGCCATTTACGGGCTTCTTACTTATCCGGCTCTGGGTAGGATGTTCGCTTCGAAAGGGCTGGAAGAGGTGACCGGACTCAAATGGACCAATGCCGCAGCGAAGATCAAGACGGTTTACGAAACTGTCGTCGCGGAGGCGAACAATTAAAATATTTGCGGAGTATGAAAACGATTTGTTTCTATTTTCAGGTACACCAGCCCTGGCGGCTGAAGCGTTACCGTTTCTTCGATATGGGCCGTGACCACAACTACCTGGACGACCTGACCAATCGCTCGATCATGCAGAAGGTCGCGCGTGAGTGCTATCTGCCGATGAATGCCTTGCTGTTCAATCTGATCCGGCAGAGCGAGGGGCGTTTCCGCTGTACCTTTTCGCTGACGGGGCTGGCCGTCGAACAGATGCGGGCGTATGCGCCCGAGGTGCTCGATTCGTTCCGCCGCCTGGCCCGGACGGGCTGCGTGGAGTTCCTGGCCGAAACTTACTCCCATTCGCTGGCTTCGCTTTCGTCGAAGGAGGATTTCATGCAGCAGGTTGCGCTCCATACCGAACTGATGAAAAAGGAGTTCGGCGTTGCGCCGACCGCCTTTCGCAATACCGAACTGATCTATTCCGACCGGATCGGCTCCGATGTGGCCGAGATGGGTTTCAAGACCATGTTGGCCGAGGGAGCCCGACACGTACTGGGATGGAAGTCGCCCGGCTATGTTTATGCCAATGCGCTCGACCAGCGCTTGAGGCTGTTGCTGCGCAATTACAAGCTCTCGGACGACATCGCGTTCCGTTTCTCCAACCGAGGGTGGGACCAATGGCCTCTCACGGCGGAAAAATACACGGGGTGGCTCGCTTCGGACGAGCTGGAGGGGGATGTGGTCAATCTCTTCATGGATTACGAAACCTTCGGCGAGCACCAGCGTGCCGATACGGGTATTTTCGACTTTATGAAGGCGCTCGTTCCGGCTGTTCTGAAGCGGGAGGGGTTGGAGTTCGCTACGGTGAGCGAAGCCGCTGCGAAATACCAGCCCGTCGCCGTACTCCATTGTCCGCACGTGATGTCTTGGGCGGACGAGGAACGTGACATCACGGCGTGGCTGGGCAACGAATTGCAGAACGAAGCTTTCGGAAAACTGTATGCCCTGCGGGATAAGATCGCCCGGCTGAAGGATCCCGATTTCGACCACGTGTGGAACTTCATGCAGGCTTCGGATCATTTCTATTATATGGCGACCAAGTGGTTGTCGGACGGGGACGTACATGCCTATTTCAATCCTTACGAATCGTCCTACGATGCCTTTATCAACTATATGAACGTGCTTTCGGATTTCGAGATCGAAGTGGAGAAGGCGTTCGACCGGAAGCCGCCGGTCCGCAAGACCAAACCGTCGCCGAGGAAAAAGGGTTCCGATCGGGAGAAAGCCGGGGTGCGATAATCTTTCGGTCGAAAAAGGCGGTGCGTCATAACAGGCAAACTGCTTCGTTATTATCGGTGTCACGGCTCGATCATGTGCGTCGGTACACACTCTTCGCCGTGAACCTCGATGCCTTGTATTTTACCTGTTTTTACATACCTGAAAAGGGATGCGCCGAATTTCTCGATTTGACACGTCCCTTTTTTATTCCGGGATGCCTCGGTCCGTCAGCTGCCCTTGCGCTTGAACCGCGACGGGCTGTAGCCCGTGTGTTGTTTGAAATATTTGCCGAAGAACGACTGGGTCGAGAAGTTGAGGTGATAGGCGATCTCCTGGATGCTCATGCCCGAATAGCGCAGCAGGCTTTTTGCCTCGAGGATCACCGCTTCGTCGATCCACCGGGCGGCGGTTTTGCCGCTCACGTCCTTGGAAACGGTCGAAAGGTATTTGGGGGTGATGTTGAGGCGGCGGGCATAGAACCGGACGTTCCTCTCCTGTTTGCTGTATTGCCGGACTAATTCCATGAACTCTTCGAAGATCACCTCGCCGCGCCCCAACTTGACCGTGTTTTTCTGCTCGCGCATGTTCAGCTCGGTGATGATGTAGAAGACTGCGGTGAACAGGCAGCGGATGATCTCCTGTCTGTAATGTTCCTTGTCGCTGGCAAGAATCGTCTTGATGAGTTGGAACACCTGTCGGATCTCGTGCGTGTCCTGGGGTGTCACCCGCAGGCAGGGCTGTTTGCCGAAACGCATATAGACGGGCAGCGAGGCCGAAAGGTCTATCTGGATCTCGTTGATGAACGATTTGGAACAGGCGACGAAATAGGCCGCCGCATCGCTGGTGCTGGCCACCGTGCGGATCACGCGGTCGGGGCTGAAGAAGACGATCGTGTCGGGCACGACTTCGTACTCTTCCGTATCGATCGCTACGACGGCCGAACCGCTGGCCATGATGATCGCCGAGAAGCCGTCGATCAGGGCGGGGTAGTTGCCCAGCGTATCGCGGTGGATGTCGAACGAAGCGATCACCAGGTCGTCCGACAGGTAATAAACGTCCCGCATCTCCTGCTTGATGCGGGAGATCGAAACTTTTTGCAGGGTTATCTCGTCCGCCACCATGCCAGTTTGCTGATCAGATTCTTGAAATAGGCGAACCGGCCCCGGCGGGGTGCCTCCGACAGCGGGCAGACGACGCGGAGCTCGTTGTGCAGACATTCGATGTGCAGCGGGAAATCGGCCCCCTTCTGTCCGTCCACGTCGGTAGGTTCGTTGATCGGCGAGGTGATGTCGAGCGTGCGGGCTCGGAAATGTTTTACCTGCGAGGGCCGACCGCCCAGCAGGTGACGGAGCATCGATACGACCGAGAAGAGCATGTTGCGCCTTTGCAGCAACAGACAGTCGAACATACCGTCCTTAATGCTCGAGCGGGGGGCAAGGTGGAATCCTCCGGCCGTTTCTCCGTTGAATATCAAGGCCATGAGCGATTCGAGGTCGAAGGCTTTGCCGTCGGCGAGAATTTGCAGCGGAATGCCGTGTACCGAGCGGAACTCCTTCACGCCCTCGATCAGGTAGGCCAGCTTGCCGATCTGGTGCTTGCGTTTGTCCGGCGTGCGCTGGGACGTGGTGGTGAAGATGCCGAAACTGAAGATATTAACGAAATAGTGGTCGTTCACGCGTCCGCAATCGACCCGCTCTTCCGTGCCGCCGAGGAGTTGCGCCGCCGCCTTGACCGGGTTTTTCTCCATGCCGAGCGCTCCGGCGAAGTCGTTGGCCGTACCTGCCGGGATGATGCCCAGCAGCAGGTCGAGGTGCTTCTCCTTCATCCGATTGACCACGTAATTGACCGTGCCGTCGCCGCCCGCCACGACCACCAGATCGACCGTTTCGTGTCCATTGAAAGGGTTGCGGCTGAAATCGATCGGGCCGTCTACGATCGAGTAGCCGGCCTGCCGGAACATTTCGCCGATGGCTTGGGAATCTTTTTCGATTTTTCCTTTTCCCGACTGGGGGTTATAGAGAAATAGAACTTGTTTCATTCGTACGCAATGGGATTATTCTGGAATCATCATTTCTTGCATCGCCGGCGAGCAGTAAATTTCGTAGCCGTCTTTCCCGTCGTCGAGGATAAAATAGACCTTCGCGTCGGGAATTTTCCGGGAGAGGGCGATGGCCTTGTTCGCGCCCAGGCTCAAATACATGGTCGCCATGGCGTCGGCTTCGGCGCAGTTGTCCGCGACCACGGTGGCGGAAAGCAATCGTGACGTGACGCTGCGGCCCGTTGTCGGGTCGATCGTGTGGGATATCTTATTGCCTGCGGCGTCGCGGTAGAAGCGGCGGTAGTTGCCCGAAGTGGCCAGGCCTCCTTCGCTCATGCGGATACGTCCGGTGAGATAGGCGCCGTCGGACATATTGCCGTCGAAGGGAGTTTCTATGCCGATCCGCCAGGGAATGCCTTTGCTGCTGACACCCTGGCAGCGGCATTCGCCGCCGATCTCCACCAGATAGTTCTTCGCGCCGCAGCGCTCCATGAGGGCCGCGACCAGATCGACCGTATAGCCCTTGGCGATCGAGTTGAAATCGAGCTGTACGCGGGGATCGTCCTTCACGAGCCTGCCGTCCCGGATATGGACGCGCCGGTAACCTACGAATTGCAGGAGCGAATCGAGGTTCGGGGTGCGTTCCGCCTCGTGCCCGGCGAATCCCCAGGCATCGACCAGCGGCTTGACCGTCACGTCGTAGTGACCTTCGCTCAAGCGGCTGAACCGTTCGGCCAGACGGAGGTTGTAGATGATATGTTCGTCGAGCGAGTCGGTCTCTCCCCGGTTGATGCGGCTCAGCAGGGAGGTGGAGTCGAAAATCGACATCGAAGCCTTGGCTTCGGCGTCGATTTGCATAATGGCCCGGTAGAGTTCCTGTGCGGTGCAGTCCGTGATGTCGCCCGTTGCCTGGAAAGTCGTACCCAGCATCGCGCCGCTTGCCGTAAGGTACTCTGCGCGGCGGTCGCAGCTCGCTGCAAGGACCAGAACGATAACGGTGTAGAGCAGCAGGGCGATCTTTTTCATGTTCTATGTGTCTTCTTTTTTGGCAAAAATAGTGTTTTTCGCTCCGGTTTGCAAAAAAAGAGGGCTCTTCAGCTAAAAAATTGTATTCGTTTAAGTTGGTTATTGTGAATTAAGTTCGTACCTTTGCGCCACGCTCTGGCGTTATTCACGGTAAGGGGAATGCGTCGTAGAGTGGAACTAAATAAACTTTTGAAAATGGGTTATTTATCAGCTGAAAAAAAGCAGGAGCTTTTCGGTAAGTACGGAAAGTCCAACACCGACACGGGTTCTCCCGAGAGCCAGATCGCGCTGTTCTCGTTCCGTATCAACCACCTTACGGAACACCTTCGTAGCAACAAACACGACTTCGGTACACAGCGTGCGTTGCTGCGTCTGGTCGGCAAGCGCCGCCAGTTGCTGGAGTATTTGAAAGAGGTCGATATCGAGCGCTACCGAGCAATCATCAAGACGCTCAATCTCCGTAAATAGTCCCGGAGGCAGAAAAATGGGGTTGGCCAAAGTTTCTTTTGGCAGCCCCATTTGTAATTTGGAACATACATTTTGACGTAAAAATATCTATGGAAGAAAAGAAGTTGTACAATGCAGTCCGGAAGACGATCACGCTGGCAGACGGCCGCGAAATCATGATCGAAACGGGCAAACTGGCCAAGCAGGCCGACGGCTCCGTCGTGGTGAAGATGGGAGATACGATGCTCCTGGGAACGGTGGTAGCCGCCAAGGACGCGAAACCCGACACTGATTTTATGCCGCTCCAGGTGGAGTATAAGGAGAAATATGCCGCTTGCGGTCGCTATCCCGGCGGTTTCATGAAGCGTGAGGGCAAGGCTAACGACAGCGAGATCCTCGTAGCCCGTCTGATCGACCGTGCGCTGCGTCCCCTGTTTCCGTCGGACTATCACGCCGAGGTATATGTGACCGTAAACCTGATTTCGGCGGACAAAGATATTCAGCCCGATGCTCTGGCCGGACTGGCCGCATCGGCTGCACTGGCTGTTTCGGACATCCCGTTCGGCGGTCCGATTTCGGAGGTGCGTGTGGCCCGTATCGGCGGTCAGTACGTCATCAACCCGGCCTTCTCGCAGATGCAGGACGCCGATCTGGACATCATGGTCGGCGGTACCATCGACAATATTCTGATGGTCGAGGGCGAGATGAAGGAGGTGTCCGAGGAGGTGATGCTCGGAGCTATCAAGTTCGCTCACGAAGAGATTAAGAAACACTGTGCCGTACAGATCGAACTTTCGAAGGAGCTGGGCAAGGACGTGAAACGGACCTATTGCCACGAGGTGAATGATGAAGAGCTGCGTCAGACCATCATTCGGGAGCTTTACGACAAGGCTTACGCCATCGCCACCAGCGGTACGATGAAGCATGAGCGCGAAGATGCCTTCAATGCGCTGGAGGCCGAGTTCGCCACCCGTTTTTCGGAAGAGGAGCTGGTCGAGAAGGCACCGCTGATTCACAAATATTTCCACGACGACGTACAGAAGAAGGCCATGCGCAACATGATCCTCGACGAGGGCAAGCGCCTCGACGGCCGCAAGACCGATGAGATCCGTCCGATCTGGTGCGAGGTGGGCTACCTGCCCGCCGCTCACGGTTCGGCGATCTTCACGCGCGGTGAAACGCAGTCGCTGACTACGGTGACCCTCGGTACGAAGATGGATGAGAAGGTCAAGGACGAAGTGCTGGTACAGGGTACCGAGCAATTCGTGCTGCACTATAATTTCCCGCCTTTCTCGACGGGCGAGGCCAAAGCCGCCCGCGGCCTGAGCCGCCGCGAGATCGGTCATGGCCATCTGGCATGGCGCGCACTGAAGCCGATGGTTCCCGTCGGAGAGGAAAATCCTTATGCCGTGCGTGTGGTGTCGGATATTCTCGAGTCGAACGGCTCGTCGTCTCCGAGGTGCTCTCCTCCAACGGCTCCACGTCTCAAGCCTCCGTCTGCGGCTCTACGCTGGCGCTGATGGATGCCGGCGTGAAACTCAAGAAACCCGTTTCGGGTATCGCCATGGGTCTGATTTCGGATTCCGCTACCGGTCGTTGGGCGGTGCTTTCCGACATCCTGGGCGATGAGGACCACCTGGGCGACATGGACTTCAAGGTGACGGGTACCAAGGACGGTATCACGGCTACCCAGATGGATATCAAGGTCGATGGCCTTTCGTACGAGGTGCTGGCCAAGGCGCTGGAACAGGCTCGCGTGGGCCGTATGCACATTCTGGGTAAGCTGACGGAGTGTATCGCCGAGCCGCGTGCGGATTACCGTCCGTTCGTGCCGCGTATCGTACAGATCACCATCCCGCAGGATATGATCGGTGCCGTGATCGGTCCCGGCGGCAAGGTGATCCAGGATATTCAGAAGACGACGGGTACGACCATTACCATCACCGAAACCGACAACAAGGGCGTCGTGGATATCTTCGGTCTGGACAAGGAGGCGATGGATGCAGCCCTGTCCCGCATCAAGAGCATCGTGGCGCAGCCCGAGGTCGGCGATGTATATAACGGCAAGGTTCGTTCGATCATGCCGTTCGGTGCGTTCGTCGAGATCATGCCGGGCAAGGACGCCCTGCTGCACATCTCGGAGATCGACTACAAGCGTTTCGAAACGATGGAGGAGACCGGCCTGAAAGAGGGGGATATGATCGAGGTGAAAGTCATCGGCATCGATCCCAAGACCAACAAGCTCAAGCTGTCGCACCGCGTGCTGATTCCGCAGCCCGAAGGCTGGACGGAGCCGGAGCGCCGTCCCCGCGAGCGCGGCGATC
>ERZ780151.2659-NODE-2659-length-9666-cov-2.008844_pt1 | contig 9666 bp, 8 predicted proteins | sample MGYA00510983_ERZ780151 | MGnify/ENA primary metagenome ERZ780151 (study PRJEB29588, sample SAMEA2144623) | human gut metagenome | biome: human gut; feature: human-associated habitat; material: faeces | place: Denmark | collected 2008/2010 ... | reverse complement strand
CCATGTAAAAGCTGCTGTTGCTCCAACGCAACAGCAGCTTTTTTCTCATACATCGCGCCTTATTCTCAGTGTACCGCAAACGTTTTCCGGTTGTATTTTACCTTTTATTCTTCTTATCGTACTCACAACTATCACAAGCAAACTAATATATATTACTAAATATGTTCCTACTAATCCACCAATTACTAGATTTATCGGTATATCATTCAAACTACTAAAAATTGAAAAAAGTATTTCTGCAAAAACTACTATTACTATTGTAAATCCTACTACTAAAACCTCATAAGGAATTTTATCAATACTAGTTATCTCTATTTCTTCTTTTCCTTTTTTGTGTCCTATTGACCATATCAAATATATTATTATTGCAATTAATAATATCATACATATTGATATTGTATATTCACTATTTTCCATATTTTTTGTTATATCTCTTACTATATTTGCTAATATCATTTTTGATTTTTGTGATACTTTTTCTATATCAAATTTTGTATAAACTTCATAATTAGAATATTCACTAATATTATATTCAGATTCATATATTGAATATATGTATTTTGCATTTTCTTGATTTAACTTTTCTATATTTGTTTCTATGCTACCATCTTTATAACACCAATATATCTCTCCTGATTTTATATTATTTATTTCTTCATCTACATTATTAATTTTTATATTAGTATATATTTTTCCATCTTTTTTATTTTTTATAACATAACTAATTCCACTAGATATATCTCTATCATAATATGTGTTCTCATAATAAATTTTTAAATTGTCATCTTGTATTTGTATATACTTACTATATAATTGATTATTCTCTTCTTTTAAATTTTCTATATATCTCAAATCTGATATAATAGTTTGAACATATTGTCTCGAAAAATACTCTGTTTGTGCAAATTCTTTTTTAGTTTTAAACTCTCCATATTCGCTTTTCAATATTTCATCTGCCACACTTATCAACATCATCAGTACTAATATTGGTATTAGTATATAACATATACCTCTTAATAAGCTGGATTTTTGAGCTTTTTCCATACTTAATCACATCCTTTTCTAAAATTATTTTATATCTTCTATCTTATAGCCTATTCCCCATATAACCTTTAGATATTTGGGCTCCTTTGGATTTATTTCTATTTTTTCTCTTATATGCCTAATATGAACAGCTATAATGTTTTCTGCTCCATAGCTTTCCTCCTTCCAAACATTTTCATAAATTTCTGGTATAGAATATACCTTTCCTTTATTTTTCATTAAGAATTTTAGTATTTTAAATTCGGTTGCTGTTAGTTTAATTTCCTTTCCTTCTGATGTTACTTTTTTTGTTTCATCATCTAATATAAGCTCACCTGTTTGATATACGTTTTCTTTTTTTTCACTTTTCTTTTCTGACATTGCTCCTAATTTTGTATATCTTCTTATATTTGAATTTACTCTTGCTATTAATTCTAATGGATTAAATGGTTTTGTTATATAGTCATCTGCTCCTGCATTTAATCCTTCAATCTTGTCATAATCTTCTGATTTTGCTGATAGCATTATTACTGGTATAGTTTTTTCTTTTCTTATTTCTTCTAGTGTTTCTATTCCATCTTTTTCTGGCATCATTATATCTAGTATTATTAAGTGTATTTCTTGTTCTTTCAATTTTTCTACTGCTTGATTTCCATCATAAGCTTTATATATTTTATATCCTTCATTTTTTAAATATATTGCTATTGCATTTACTATTTCTTTATCATCATCTACTATTAATACATTGTACATTCCTATTTTCTCCCCTTTATTCCTTACTTTTTTTATTTTAGCATATCTTTATGAAGTTTTGTTATATTTTTTCTTAATTTTTTCTTTATTTTTATATTGTAGGAAATTCAAAAAACTTTTCTACAATATAAAAAATATGAGTAGGCATCAATTTTACATTATATGATACTCACTCATATTCAAATTATTTTCACACATTTTTAATGTACAAAATAATATACAAAACCAATAATTTCCAATATAGTTATTACAGGTAACCCTATTGTAAATTGTAATTTTTTTGTTTTATGTCTAAATATGTACATTCCTAAAATTGTTCCTATTCCTCCTCCTAATATTGTTACCATAAATATTGTCTTTTCTTGTATACGCCATTTACCATTTTCTGCTTTCTTTTTATCTATTAACATTATAAAAAATCCTATAATATTTATCAATATAATATAAATTGGTATAATTGTAGACAACTGTAATTGTGGTACAATTCCATAATTCTCCATCTTCTAATCCATTCCTTTCTCACTTTATTATCATAACATTAAAATTTTTAACTATATCTCACTTTTTTCATCTCTTAATACTTTATCTAGTCTTTAGTTCTTTTATAAAGTTCCATTTCCTAGCCCTTCTAATTTTTTATTAACAATATAAGCTAATTCTTTATTTTCCTCTTTTTCAAGTTTAGCATCATTTAATAAAATACTCTGAGCCACTTGTTGAACTTGTTGCAATATTGGCATATCCTCAAATAAATTTGCAATTTTAAATTCTGGTAATCCATGTTGCATTGTTCCAAAAAAGTCTCCGCTTCCTCTCAGCTCTAAATCTTTTTCTGATATTTTAAATCCATCATTTGTTTCGCACATTACCTTCATTCTTTTTTTTATATTTTCACCATTTCCTTCATATTTTAAAATACAATATGATTGATATTCACCTCGTCCAACTCTTCCTCGTAATTGATGTAATTGTGCTAGTCCAAATCTTTGAGCATCTTCTATCACCATTATATTAGAATTTGGAACATCTACCCCTACCTCTATTACTGTAGTTGAAATTAATATATCTATTTCATGATTTTTAAATTGTAACATTATTTCATCTTTTTCTTTAGCCTTCATTTTTCCATGTAAATATGATACTTTATATTGTGGAAATATTTCTGTCTGATACTTTTTAGCTAGCTCTACTACTGATTTTAAATCACTTTCTTCGCTTTCTTCAACTAATGGACACACTATATATGCTTGTCTACCTTCTTTTATTTGTTTTTCTATAAAATTGTCTACTCTTTCTTGCATCCTTTTAGTTACCGCAAATGTTTCTATCTTTTTCCTATTTGGCGGTAATTCATCAATTATAGATATATCAAGGTCTCCATACAAAATTAATGCTAGAGTTCTTGGAATTGGAGTTGCTGACATTACTAACACATCTGGGTTTTGCCCATTACTTCCTTTTTTAGCTATTTTATTTCTCTGTCTTACACCAAATCTGTGTTGTTCATCTGTTACTACTAGCCCTAAATTCTTAAATTCTACATTGTCCTCTAGTAATGCATGTGTTCCTATTAAAATATCTATTTCCCCATCTTTTAAATTTTTTAAAATCTCTTCCTTCTTTTTCTTAGTTATTCCAGATATTAGTAATGCCGATTTTATTCCTAACTCTGTTAACATCTTATCAAAATTTTCTAAATGCTGTGTTGCTAAAATAGCTGTTGGTGCCATTATTGCTGCTTGATATCCACTTTTTACCGCCTTATATGCTGCACTCATTGCTACCGCTGTTTTTCCTGATCCTACATCTCCTTGTAATAATCTATTCATCATTTTTTCTGATTCCATATCTTTTTCTATTTCTCTTAACACTCTTAATTGTGCATTTGTTAATTGGAATGAAAATCTTTTTACAAAATCTTCTATTTTATATTCAGATGAGAATTTTATTCCTTTTTCTTCTAACACATCTCTATTTTTTAATGACATTAGTGATAATTGTGTTATAAGTAACTCTTCAAATACCAACCTTTTTCTCGCTATTTTAAAATCCTTTAATTCTTGTGGAAAATGTATTGTTTTTATTGCATCATTTATTCCTAAAATTCTGTTTGTTTTTATTATATATTGTGGTAATGTCTCTGGTAAATTTCCATATACCTCATTCATAGCATTTTCTATTATTTTTCTCAAAGTATTCTGTGAAAGCTGATATGTTAATGGATATATTGGAATTATTCTTCCTGTATTTTGTGTGCTTCCATATTCATCAAATACTGGTGATGCTATTATTATTTTTCCATATTTCTTTTCTATTTTTCCATACATTCTATATTTTTTTCCAACTGTAAATTTACTTTTTAGATATGTTTGATTAAACCATATTGCCTCTGCCGAACTGGTATTATCTCTTATCATTATTTTTTGCATTGTTTTTCTTGAAAATTTACTTTCTATCATTTTGCTTATTGCTATTACTTCTATTAATGCTTCTTCTCCATCAATACATTCAAGCAAGCTTTTTGGCTTGCTTCTATCTTCATACGTTCTTGGATAATATGTTATTAGATCCTCTAATGTAAAAATGCCTAATTTATTTAATAATTGTACTCTATTGGGTCCTACTCCTTTTACATATTTTACATCTTTTTTTAAATCTATCATTTTTATATTTCCTCTCTCTTGTCACCTACTATTTTCATTAGTTTGAAATTCACTCCATCTGCACTTACTAATGTAGTATCTATTCCTTTTATATTTCCTTGTATAGCCTCTTTTATTGATTCACCATGTAGGTGTCCATATATACATTTTTTCACATTATATTTTCGCATTATCTCTATAAATGGTGAGTCTAATAAATTTTGTACATTATAATTTGTATAAGGTGGATAATGCATACATATTATTATTGGCTTGTCCTCTCCAAATTTTTGAATTCCATCTTCAATAGAAATCTCCAATCTTATAGACTCTCTGTTTATCATTTTTTTGTCTTCTTGCTCATTTGATTGAACCCATCCTCTTGTTCCAGCTATAATATTTCCTTCTACCTCATAACTATTATTATATAAAAAATCTATATTTTTAAAATGATTTTCATCTATATAATTATTCATTTTGTTTAATGTTGACCACCAATAATCATGGTTTCCTTTTAACAATATCTTTCTACCTGGCAATTGATTTAGATATTCAAAATCTGCTTTTGTATCTTTTAGATACATTGACCATGAAAAATCTCCTGGTAATAACACTGTATCTTTTTCCGTTACTTTCTTTAACCAGTCTTGTTTGATTTTTTCTTCATGATTTTGCCACTTTTCTCCAAATATGTTCATTGGCTTGTTTTCATTAAATGATAAATGTAAATCTGCTATTGCAAATATTGCCATATATTTTTTCACATTCCTTTCATATTCATTTCTAGCAAACTTTATACTATTTTTCAGATTACAATATTTTAAATTTAAAATTGCATTTAACTTTTTTTCTAATTTAGTTTTAAATTTTGATTTGCATTTAACTTTCTCCTAATTTAATTTTAAGTTTGGAATTGCATTTAGTTCTAATCCATCTCTTTTTCCTGATATATAATTATAATATCCCGCTGATCCAATCATTGCTCCATTATCTGTACATAATTTTAAATCTGGCATATACACTTTTATATTTTCCTTTTCTAAGTCTAAAAATGCTTTTCTTATATATGAATTTGCAGATACTCCTCCTGCTAATGCAATTGTTTTTAAATTTGTTATTTCTATTGCCTTTTTTATATGTTCTATCAATATTTCTGTAACCGTTTTTTCAAAACTTGCACATAAATCTGCCTTATTAATATCTGGTGTTTTGTGATGTATATTTATTACTGCTGTTTTTATACCACTAAAACTAAAATCTAAATTATCAAAATGTGTTTTTGGAAGTTCTATATTAGGTTCACCCTGTAATGCTAGCCTGTCTACTTTTGGGCCTCCTGGATATCCTAATCCAACAACTCTAGCTACTTTATCAAAAGCTTCTCCTATTGCATCATCTCTTGTTTTTCCTAAAACCTCAAATTCAGTATAACCTTTTACATGTATTATTTGTGTATTCCCACCTGACATCATTACACATAAAAAAGGAGGCTTTAAGTCACGGTGTGTTATATAATTTGCTGCAATATGCCCTTGCACATGATTTACTCCCACTAATGGTTTTCCTGTTGCATAACTTAATGCTTTTGCATATGATAATCCTACAAGCAACGCTCCTACCAATCCTGGACCATATGTTGGAGCTATGGCATCTATATCATCTATCGTTATTTTTGCCTCTTCTAATGCTTTTTTGGTTACTCTTGATATTGCTTCTATATGATTTCTTGATGCTATTTCTGGCACTACTCCTCCATATTTTTCATGTATTGGTATTTGTGTATCAACTATATTTGATAATATTTTTCTTCCATCTTCTATTACTGCCACTGCTGTTTCATCACAACTTGATTCTATTCCTAGTGTTAGCATTTTTTTCATCCCTTCTTTTTATATCTATTTTACACGTAAACATTCACACCTGATTTTTTAAATTTTTCATATCTAGCTTATCCTAATCTAAATATCAATTTTGCTAAGCCTAATATTCCACTACTTACTCCAGTTATAGCTGGTGTAATTATATATCCTGCTAAATTTGTTATCCATAATACTACAAATACTATATAAAATATTTGCTCATTATTTACAAACCAATTTTTTGCCTTTTGTGGCAAAAATGGTAAAATTACTTTTGAACCATCTAATGGTGGCAATGGTATTAAATTAAATACTCCTAATCCTATATTTATTGATATTACACCTGATAATACTAATAATGTAGTACTTCCTAGTGTCGAGCTTAAAAATGTCATACTTCCAAATTTATATACTGCACAATATATTAGTGCAAATATAAATGCCATAATAAAATTCATTATTGGACCTGCTATTGATACAAGAGCTTCTCCTTTTTCCATTGACATTTTTCTTGAATAATTTCTTGGATCTACATGTACGGGTTTTCCCCATCCAAATCCTGCTACTAATAACATTAATGTCCCTACTGGATCTAAATGGTCTTTTGGATTCAAACTCAATCTTCCTTCTCTTCTTGCCGTATCATCCCCTAACTTATCTGCAACAAAAGCATGTGCAAATTCGTGAAATGTAATTGCTATTAACACTCCTGGTATGCTTATTAATAAACTTAATAATTTTCCTGGTACCATTATATATTCTAATATTCCAATTATCATTAATACTGCTAATATTGTATACATTGTTTTTCTATCAAACGTAAAATTAAACATTTGTAACACCTCTTCCTTCTACTACACAAACATATTTTTTAACTAATAATTTTAATAACTCACATCCAACTTGCCTAAGTATACAGATGTGAGTTTTATTTCATTTATGTAGTTCTTGTCAAAATTTTTACTATCTCTAATTTAATGGCTTCATTGTTGGGAATAATAATACATCTCTTATAGAAGCTGCATCTGTTAATAACATAACCAATCTATCTATACCAACACCCAAGCCACCTGTAGGAGGTAATCCTATTTCTAGTGCTTGAATATAATCTTCATCCATCATTCCAGCCTCATCATCACCATTTTCTCTTGCAGCAATCTCCTCTTTAAATCTCTCATATTGATCTATTGGATCATTTAATTCTGAAAAAGCATTTCCATATTCTCTACCATCTATAAATATTTCAAATCTTTCTGTTAATCTTGGATCTTTTGGTGATTTTTTTGCTAATGGTGATATTTCTACTGGATAATCATATACAAATGTTGGTTGAACTATTGTTTTTTCAACATATTCATCAAAGAATAAACTTATTATATGACCTCTTGTCTCTTTTCCTGCAGGAACTTCAACACCTCTTTCTTTTGCCAAAGCTAAAGCTTCTTCATCAGTATTTATTGTATTAAAATCAACTCCACAAGCCTCTTTTATTGAATCAATCATTGTTATTCTTTTCCATTTTCCACCTAAATCTATTTCTGTTCCTTGATATGTTAATTTTGTTGTTCCACATACTTTCATTGCACATCTTTGGAATAATTCTTCTGTTAAATCCATCATATCATGATAATTTTCATATGCTGCATACAATTCTATTGTTGTAAATTCTGGATTATGTCTAATGTCCATACCTTCATTTCTAAAAATTCTTCCCATTTCATATACTTTATCATATCCACCTACTATTAATCTTTTTAAGTTTAATTCTGTTGCTATTCTTAAATACATATCTATATCTAATGTATTGTGATGTGTTATAAATGGTCTTGCTGTTGCTCCACCTGATATTGTATTTAATACTGGTGTTTCAACTTCTAGGTATCCTTTTTCATCTAAAATTTTTCTGATTTCACTAATTATTTGGCTTCTCTTCTTAAATGTCTCTTTTACTTCTGGATTCATTATTAAATCAACATATCTTTGTCTATATCTTAAATCTGGATCTTTTAATCCATGGAATTTTTCTGGTAATGGTCTTAATGATTTTGATAACAAAGTTACTTCTTTAGCATGCACTGATATTTCTTCTGTTCTTGTTTTAAATACAAATCCTGTTATTCCTACTATATCTCCTATATCATAAGTCTTAAATGCCTTATAGCTTTCTTCTCCTAAATCATTTATACTTACATAGCTTTGTATTTTTTCATCACTATCTTGTATAGTACAAAAAGATGCTTTTCCCATTATTCTTTTGGCAATTATTCTTCCTGCTACTGTTACGTCTTTTTGTTCATATTCTTCATAATTTGCTTTTATTTCTCCAGCTGTATTAGTTCTGTCAAATTTTGTTATTTCAAATGGATTTTTTCCTTGCTCTTGCATTTCTTTTAATTTTTCTCTTCTTATTTGCATTAAATGATTTACATCCAATTCTGTTTCTTCATTATTTACATTTTGATTCTTTTCCACTTTTCATCTTTCCTTTCATGTTCTGCCCCTACAAAGGCCATCTCATTTTTATAGTTTACATTATACATTATTTTTTATCAAAAGTAAAGTTATTTTTTAGTGTTTTCGGGAACAAGTGATGTTTTTGGGGCCAGACTCAAAAAACATTAATGTTTTTTGACTCCGACCCCAAAAACACTAGTGCTTTTTTGCTCCGTCCCCAAAAACATCGACAATTATTAAGAAAGGATTAAAACATGAAAAATATAAAAGATTATAATTTAGAAGAATTGAAAAAAGAGTTACAAACTATTAATGAGAAACCATTTAGAGCAGAACAGATATTCAAATGGTTATATCAAGAAAAGGTCAAAAGTTTTGATGAAATGACAAATTTGTCTTTAGATTTAAGAGAGAAATTAAAGCAAAATTATACAATTTGCAATTATAATATTTTAAAAAAGCAAGAGTCTAAAGATGGCACAATTAAATATTTGTTTGATGTGTTAGATGGAAATGCTATAGAAACTGTGCTTATGAGTTATCATCATGGGTATAGTATTTGTGTTTCTTCACAAATAGGCTGCAAAATGGGATGTAAGTTTTGTGCATCTACTGGGATAAATTTTATAAGAAGTTTGACTAGTGGGGAAATTGTTGAACAAATTATTGCTGTTGAGCAAGACCAAAATATTCGTATTTCAAATGTTGTTTTTATGGGAATTGGTGAACCTTTGGATAATTATGATAATGTTGTTAATGCTATACATATTATTAATAATCCTAAAGGACTTAATATTGGTGCTAGACATATTAGTGTTTCTACAAGTGGATTGGTGCCTAAAATTTATCAATTGGCTGATGAAAATATTCAATGTACTTTGTCTATTTCTTTGCATGCTACAAATAATGAAAAAAGAAGTGCAATGATGCCTGTA
>ERZ780151.2649-NODE-2649-length-9723-cov-2.764584_pt1 | contig 9723 bp, 9 predicted proteins | sample MGYA00510983_ERZ780151 | MGnify/ENA primary metagenome ERZ780151 (study PRJEB29588, sample SAMEA2144623) | human gut metagenome | biome: human gut; feature: human-associated habitat; material: faeces | place: Denmark | collected 2008/2010 ... | reverse complement strand
CGACAGCAAAAATGCATAATTTATGTTCTGCATTTTTGCAATAACAGACAATCAAAGCATAAAAGCCAACAGGAAACGTCGTCTGTCAGAACGTTTTTCTGATAAATCCAGGAACTCAACTTGCAAAAGTAGGTGCGAACCTTCCTGACGCGTTCTGTTCGCTTCTCCTTCGCACCAGATCATCAGTGTGTCCTCTGGCAGATACGATTGCTTGCAGCCGAAATGCTCGATCTTCTTTTCATACTGCTTCCCTAAATAGTAAAATCGCAGACTATCCCGCTGGGGATCCATGATCTTGCAAAGGGTATTTTGCAGACTGCGGCACTGTGCGGTGTCCAGCAAGCATTCAAATACAGAATTCTGCACTCTTTGCCCGTAATTAACGCACTGCCTGGCGATTTGCCGCAGGCGTTTGCGTCCGGCGGCGTCCTCTGTATTTACATCATAGGTGATCAATACCAGCATAGCCCCTCACTTCCATAAAAACGGCGGATAGTCGTCCAAATCGCCCCGCAGATACCTTGCCAACAAGAGACTCTGCACATAAGGAACCAGACCCCAAGGAATCTTTTCCTCCAGAAAAGGATGGGTGATCGGCTCCCTTTTGCGCTCCTGCCATTTATGCAAAAAGCTTTTACGTCCTGTGTCCGACAGAAATACCGCACCGCTTTCCCGAAAATCGAAATCCTCTGGCTTAATGATGCGATTATTGACCATCGTCAGCACAAAACGATCCGCAAAGCAAGGACGCAGTTCCTCCATCAGATCCAGCGCAAGGGATTCACGTCCCGGACGGTCACGGTGCAGAAAACCCACATAGGCATCCAGGCCGACACATTCCAAGGCGGAAGCACAGTCGTGGGCCAGAAGGCTGTACGCAAAGGACAGCATGGCATTGAAAGCGTCCAGCGGCGGTCGGCGGCTGCGCTCACGGAAAAAGAAGGTATCCTTTCCCTGCAGGATCATGTCGTCAAGAACTCTGAAATAGGCAGTGGCGCCGGCGCCCTCCAACCCCCGGAGACTGTCCAGCGAGGTTTCTGCCGTGATCTGCGGCAAAAGCCCCTGCAGCTGCTGGGACACCGCTGTAAAGCGGCCGCTGTCAATTCGCATGGCATGATCCCTTCGGGTGCGATCCACACTCCAGCGGGCGTTATAGACCTTGCCCAGAATCATCATTCGGGCCACGCGGCAGCTTTCAGAGGGATCGTCGGCGACCCGATACTGCGTCCGCCGCAACAGCACATTGCCCTGCATTTGTCCGGAGACGCGGGCAAGGAATTGCCCTCTCTGGGTACAAAACGCCAACCCGATTTCCCGCTTGGCGCAAGCACCCATCAGTGCCGGTGAAGCACCGGAATAGGAAAAGGTCACGATGCTTTGCAGCGTGTGCAGCGGATAGCGGGCAACGGCTTCCCCACCCCGGTTGGCCACCACATTTTCACCGTCCAGCGAGAGGTACACATCCTCTGATGTAACGAACAATGTGTTCAAAAGCTGTCTCATGGCGTCTCCTCCAGATGATCCCGCAGATAGTCCGCAACAGATTGCTTCCGCATCAGCTTCGGCAGACAAAGCTCCTTGAGAGAGCAGGCGCTGCAGGCTTTTGTCGGCTTGACCTTCGGCGTCCAGCCACGATCATACAGAGCGTGCATCTCCTCAAGAAGCGTCCTGACCTCCTGCCGCAGCTCCGGCGTGAATTCCACCTCTGTACGGCGGTGCGTCTCGCCGTAGTACAGCGCGCCGGTCGGGATCTGGCAGCAGAGCATTTCCTCCAGACACACAGCCTGTCCGCAAAGCTGCAAGGCGTCCGTGGTATCCTGCTTGGGCTTGCCGCGCTTGTATTCCACCGGATAGGGCTGCCAAAGGCCATCCCTCCCTTTCAGCGGAATCCCTACGCCGCTGCGGTGGAATTCCAGCACGTCACAGGCACCGGAAACCCCTAAGGTCGGGGAGAATATCCGCATATCCCGCGTAATGAGCAGGTCGCCGCGGCTCTCGGTGAAGTCCTTATCGTGGGCCCGCTCGTGGAGGATCGCACCGTCTGTGGTACGGTAATTCTCCGCCCATTGATTTTCGATATGGATCAGTGCCCATTGTCTGCGGCAGAATTTGAAGTGCTGCAAACCGGAGAGCTGAAGAAAGCGCTCCTCTGGATAGATCACCCCAGCCGTGTGCAGGTAACGCCGGCGGGGAGAGCCGCCTCGTCCACCGTAACGGTGTAGTCTTCATAGCTTCTGGGGGCGGTAACGTTGTCCTTATGAGCTGCCTTCACCAGATCAAACAGCTTATGGGCCGGAGCGCAGCCCAACTCGGAATCATGCCTGAACACGATCAGCTCACGCACAGCCATCTTGCCGCGGGCGGCAGAGTGGTCATTTTCAAACATATTCAGGATGGCTGTCCACAGCAGGTTCAGGTCATCCTCGGAGAATCCGGTAGTCTTGCGGGCCAGGTTGGCGGAGATATATCCCTCCACCCGGTACAGGCCGTAGGGTACAATGTACTTGCGGCCCATTTCGGTGCCCTTCTTCTCCGCGTCCGCCTCCGTGGTGATGGCCACACGGGTGATGGTAACCTCCTGCGGCATGATGGGGTCAACGCTGCGGGCAAAGCCCAGCTGCACCGGCCCGCGCACCTGTCCGCAGTTCAGCGCACCCTTGACGAAGGTGGTCATGACTGCACCGAAGGTGCGGATATCGTAGAAATTCCGGCACATAAAGTCCCGCAGCTTTTCGTCCAGATGCTCGTCCTTCTTCTTGGCATCCTTCAGCTTGTCTGCGTCCACGCCCACAAAGGCGCAGGCTTCCTTGTCGCTGGTGTTCAGCGGTACGCCGTCCTTGATGTAGATGCGATAGCCCGTCTCCCCTTCCTTTGCCATCTCCACATAGTTGCGGATCTTTCGCTTCAGGCAGACGTCCGTCACCAGCCCGTAGCCGGTCTCTGGGTCTATACGGGGCATGTTGCCCGCGTCGGGGTCACCGTTGGGATTTCCGTTCTCCACATCGAAAAACGCCACAAATTCATACCGGTTCTTGATAGGCTCAGACATTTTCATTCTCCTCCTTTTTCGTATACCGCTTCTGTGTCTGGTGATAGTAGCCAAGGTCGAAGGAGCCCTGCTGGGCCAGCGTCATACGGGCAGGATAACTCTCGCCCAGCAATCCCTTCAACACAGTGACCTGTTTATCGAAATAGACTCTCTGTCCGGGCTCCAGCTTCCGCAGATGCTTCTGATAGAGATTGTTCAGCACCGGGAAGATGCTGGCAGGCATGGTCGCTGCCGAGTTGAAATACTTGTCCTTGATGGTCGCGTTGATACCGGGATTTGCCGCCTGCTGCGCCGATTCATAAACGGAGAACAACCGGCCCAGCGTGTAAGGAATGTTGGTGCTGGCTTCGTTGAGACTCACAGTCAAAACCTCCTTTGGACAGTCCGTATGTGGATTTTTCAGATAATACGCCTTGATGATGGCCGCGCGGCCCCATGTGATGTTCCGCTCCGCACGAATACGGAGCATGACAGCCTCCAGCAGCGACGCCGGATACAGCCCGCCGGAAAAGATGGCCCGTGCCGTGGCTCCTGCCATGGCCGGTGAAGGAGACTTATCCTTGGAATTCGGATTCACCGTTTCCCGCAGCAGCGCCCACAGGGGCAGCACACCGGGCTTAGCGTTTGCAGGCCTCACGATCTCCAGCCGCTCATAGTGGGCATTGACGTTCTGCATCAGCCTGCCGAAGCTGTCCCGCAGAAAGAATCGGACAGAGAGCCGGGCCGCGTTAGGCGCCAGCCCCAGAATGTAAAAGGTGCGGTCCGGATCCACGCCCAGGTCCGTGCTCGGCAGACCCTTTGCCAGATTTTTCAAGGCAGCCTGCAGATCCTTTTCCGATAAGCCTGATGGCATATTGCCGGACATGAACGCCATAAACAGATCAGGATAAGCAGGCTCTGCGCCCTCTGCCCAACAGACAATGGTGGTATCGCCGATGACCTGCACATTGTTCCTTTTCGCCAGCAGATGGTTCAAGGCGGCAGTGTAGGCAAATGCGGCATACTTGCCTACCGGTGCGTTGTAGCTTTGCTCCCGCCCATAAGAGCAAAAGGCGTGCGCATTGAACGCCACCAGCGTTGCGCCGCTGGACTGGGCATCCCGTACACCCTTGATGGTGGGATGGGTGGCGGCAATCTCATCCTCGCGGCCTGTGACAAGGCACTGCATCCGCACGGCGTCCTCGCCTGCGCCGTCCCGATACCGCTGCCACGCCTCGCGGATGGCGGTATCCTCATGTGAATAGCGGCCGTCCACCCGAAGCAGCAGATTCCCGCCTGCGGTAACTGCCTCATACTGTCCGGACAAGGCGGGATGTTCCATCGCCTTATCCGGCTGCCAGGTGTCGAAGAAAGTCAGGATCGCCTTGGCAATGGGCGAATCCACGCCATCCAATACGGTATGGTGCAGACTTGCGGCAGCGCGAAAGCAATCCTGGCTGCGCTTCGGCTTTCCCTTTTGGTCAACGCCCAGCAGATAGGTTGAGTTGTCCCACAGGAAGTTGGAAGCAATGCCAACAGTACGCTTTACCGGTGCAGGCAGATTTCTGATAGTCTGCGGCATCTGCGCCTTTCCGTTTTCGGATGGCTGTTGAATATTGATTATTTGCGTCACCTGGCCGTCTTTATCCAGACACAGGGCGAAGCTGATCTTTGCCGGGCTCCATCCGGGAGCGGCGATCTCGCCGCGATGGAGGAGATCCTCGTAATACTGCGTCAGCGCTTGCAGAATCATTCCCTCACCTCCTCACTGTTCCATGGCGGCACAACCATCACGCCGTCCGTCAGACTGGCCCGGAAGAACCGGGGCGTGATGTTCCGGGGATCGGTGTAGTCCATATCCAGCAGGATCCAGCCCAGATCACGGACACCCTCCAGCTCCTTCGGACAGGGCGGCAGCTCCGTGCAGCGGCGAAAATGGGCCGGAAACTCCCTTGTGCCGAAATAGGGCATACTGTAGCACTGGCCCCGTTCCAGGCGACGCTTGATGATGTCCTGAAACTTTCCGGCGTTGTCGCCGGGAGCAGCGTTCTCCGTCAGGTCGAAATGGGCGTCAATCACATAGTGTACGTCCCGCAGCACCATGGCCGCCCGCTGCTGGATGCTTTCCGGCGTGGCCAAATACAGTTCTCCCTGCCCTTTCTCCATGACGGTCTTTACCTTGCGGGCACTGATGGTATCCTTCACCTCGTTGCGGCGAATGTTGGTGAAGCGAATGGGGCTGCATACATGAATGCGGTCGATGCGCCATCGCAGACCGGGGTGCCAGTAAATACTTTCCAGCAGCCCGCGGGCCGCCGACGGCGTCATGGTATCGTAGCTCACATGCTCAACTTTGAACTCAGGCCGCGAAAAAAGCGCGTAGTCGCCCCACACTTCCACTTGTATTGCCATAAGGTCACTCCCTTCCTTAAATATTTTTCAGATAAACTCCGCCTTGCCTGTCTCCGGCTCCAGCGACAGGCCCATGGTCTCGCTGTACAGCGTCAGATCTGTCAAAATGGCACTGTCCTCGTCCAATACGGGAACCTCCCGCGCCGTCAGCAGCGCACCTGCATTGTACAGCGCCTGATAATGCTTATCATATACAGAAACGGCATAACGGCCCAGCTTACGGTACAGGTCCCTGGAGCACTCGCCGTCCTGCAGACGCCGGAGTAAAGCCGTGCCTTCACCATAAGGAATGTAGATGGTATATGTATTCCGGTCGATGAGATGGAACTTCTCTGCTACTGTGCGGAACGGAAATTCACAGCCCCCGATTCCCTGCGTGAATGCCTCGATAACACCCTGCCGGTCCAGCGCATCGCCGCTCAGATCGCGCAGACTGCGAAAGTACCGAGTCATCGTCTCAGGCGCGGCAGGGTCGCGATCCTCTTTCAGCGCTTCTCTGGCTGCGCCGACGGCGGCCTGGAACAATTGCGGCGGCAGCTCAGTCCGCTCAAAAATCGTGACAAAGCTCTCGTCCGCAGGACGTTTTCCCTCACGGTTGCAGCGCCCCGCCGCCTGCATGACGGAATCCAGCCCCGCCAATTCCCGGTAGACGGCAGGAAAATCCACATCCACGCCCGCCTCGATCAGCGATGTGGATACCACCCGGCATGGTTCCCCCCTTCTTAACCGTTCTTTGATCTTATCAAGCAGCACCTGTCGTTGAGCGGGGACCATCAACGTGGACAGATGATAGCTGCCCTCCTGCAGCAGCAATGCGTATATGCTCTGGGCGGCCTTACGGCTGTTGACGATACAGAGGACTTGCCGCTGCTCACTCAGCCGCTCTGCCAGCGCTTCGTCAGTCATCGTTCCGGAGTGTTGGAAGGTCACGCGGCGGAAGCGGTCATACAGTGCTGCCGTTTGCGGGCAGAGCTCTGTCACGGGACAGTCTGGCGCGTAGGTGCGCAGCAGGTCATCCAAAGATGGCTGCGTTGCCGTACAAAGCACCACCGTTGAGCAAAATTGCTCCGCCAGCGAAGCCATGGCAGCCACACAGGGCCGCAGATGCGCCAAAGGCAGCATCTGTGCCTCGTCGAAAATAATGACGCTGTTGGCAAGGTTGTGCAGCTTGCGGCACCGGGAGGAACGGGCGGCGTACATGGACTCAAAGAACTGCACCGCCGTGGTGACCACCACAGGCATGTCCCAATTCTCCGTGGCCAGCGCTTTCCGGACGGCCTCCGGCGGCGCGCCGTCGGAGAGATCAAACTGCACGCCGGAATGGTGCTCCAGCACATTGCCGCTCCCCAGAATATCCCGGAACACCCGGGCATTCTGGTCGATGATGGAGGTATATGGGATGACGTAAATCACCCGCTGCATCCCATGCCCCGCCGCATGCCGCAGTGCAAAGGCCAGCGACGCCACCGTCTTTCCCCCACCGGTGGGGACGGTCAGTGTGTAAACGCCTTTTGGCTTACTTCCCGCCTCCATACAGGTGTTCAGTATCTCGCAGCGCAGCCGATTCAACTCCGTCCTGGGCTGCTGCCACGGCTTGATATACGCTTGCAGCCGCGCCAGCAGCGTAGGGATATCATCGTATCCGCCCCGCCCGCGTTCACCGTTCATGAACCGCTCCGTATCCAGAAAATCGGCGTCCACCAGGCAGGAATAGAGCATTCGCGTCCAGAATGAAGCCTGTAGGGGATCCAACCCTTGCGTCGCCAGGACCGTCGGCGGAGGCAGCGCCGCGCCGCTTTCTCCAGCGCTCCAGATACCGTTCCTCGCGTCCCTTCAGCATCCGGCCATAGAATGTTCCATCAGCCTTCCGGGCTGTCCGCATATTGCCGAAGTCCGGCAGTCCGCCGTGATGTCCCGCCACGCATGCGGAAGCATAGCGGTTTCCCCGCATGGCGCAGGCCATCGCACCCGCTGTGGCGTGGTCAACTGTGGGTCCGTCGTTCAGCAGATGATCCTGAAAGGCATCCGTGCATTTACCGATGTCGTGGGACAGTCCCGCCAGTTCCCCGTCGGCTTCCGCTCCGAATGCCGCCGCGAATTCGCGGCACAGTTCAGCTGTTCCCGTCAGGTGCTGGGCAACCGTCTGATACTCTTTGCGGCCATTCGCATTTTCCCGGACATGTGCGTAATACTGCAAAACCATCATCCTTTCATGGACATTTCTCTCTCAAAATAACAAAAAACAGCCCTGCGGAAAGCACAGGGCTGTTGGATAGCGCGGCTGGTAATTGGCCCTGTCGCAGTTTCTATCGCATACATTATATATCTGTCTGCGGATAAAGTCAAACAAAATACACCATTATAGAGGATTTTTCGCTGTGAGCCCCCGATTGTACATGCGGCGGCTCTGTTTTCAACCTTTCCGCATACCTTCCGTAGTCAATTCCCGATAGGTTTTCATGATGATAACTGCTGAGATGATAAAAGCGTCATACTGCCCCCTTGCGCAGACTTTTGATCCTGTGCAAGGGGGCAGTCACTCTTGTTTATCGGCTTGACTTGTGCTGCCTTCAGCGGCCGGCAGACTCCTCGGCGATCTTTTTGGTGACTTCCTCGTCGGAGAGGTAGGCGCTGGGAGCAGGCTCCACGCCGCGGGCCCACTCAATCCAGTTGACCACATAGAAGGACACAGTGCTGACCAGGCAGCCCGCCACCACGGGCATCAGGAACATCCAGGTGCCGCCGCCGCCCACGATCTGCCATACCACAAAGGCGACCGTACCGCAGATAATGGACACGACGCCGGAGTTCTTGGTGGCCTTGGGCACTGCCAGGCCCAGGCCATAGGCCGCGAAAGGACCGGCGCAGCGGATACCGAAGGCGAAGGTGTTCATGGCCACGATGGACACGTTGGCCAGAGAGATCAGAATAGCCACCACAGCGGACAGCACGTTGCAGGCGCGGGTGTAGAAAATGGTCTGCTTGTCCGTCAGCTTTTTCTTGCCGCCCAGGCCGGTGTACAGGTCGTTGATGATCATGGTAGACATGCACAGCAGGTTGGAGTCGGCAGAGGACATGGTAGCGCAGATAATGGCGGCGGAGATCAGACCCGTCACCACGCCGGGCGCATAGTGGCCGGTGACGATCATCATGGCGTTGCTGCCGCTCACCGCCAGACCGGGCAGCTGATCCCGCAGAGCAAAGGCAGCCAGGCCCAGCAGCGTGGGGAAGATGGACATGGCGGCCATCAGGATGGCGGACAGGAAGGACGCGTTTCTGGCGGTCCTTTCATTCTTGGCCGTCTCGAAGCGGGAGACCATCTCAGGACCGGCCAGGAAGGTGCAGAAGTAGTTGAAGATATAGCCGATGATGGAGGCCCAGCCGATCTGGGTCAGATTCAGCTTCTCACCGGGCAGTGCGGCGGAAATGGCGTTCCAGCCGCCGGCGTGGTTCAGCACAATGGGGGTGGCGATGGCCAGGCCCACCAGGATGATGCCGAATTGCAGCAGGTCGGAGATCTGGTCAGCGATCATGCCGCCCATGGTGGTATAGAGAATGATGACCACACCCGCAAAGATCAGGCACACGTTCAGGGGAATGGACGGAATCAGGGCGTTGATGACGCCGCCGGAAGCGGCGATCTGCGAGGAGGTCAGGCAGAACAGCGACAGCACGGACAGAATCGCCGTGAAGTTGCTGGAGAACTTGCCGAACCGACGGCCCACCACCTCGGGGATGGTCACGGCCATGGTTTTGCGGATCTTAGGTGCAAAATAGGACAGAGGAATCATGGCGATGGACGCCGCCAGGACGTACCAAACAGCACTGACGCCCCAGTCGCCGAAGGCCTTCTGGGCCAGGCCCGTGGTGCAGCCGCCGCCGATATTGTTGGCGGACAGGGAGAATGCTACCATGAACAGGCCCATGCGGCGGCCGGCCACCATGTAGTCCTTGGCATTCTTGATCTGGACCTTGCTGACAACGGCGCCCACAACCAGCATGCCCAACAGATAAGCAACAACAATGATCAGGGGCAGGATTTGAATTTCCATATGCATTTCTCCTTCTATATTTTCGGACCATACCGGATACTTCACTACTTTATACAAAAAATGCACCGTATGCAACAAAAATCTCATCAATTTATGAACTTTCTGTGACTTTCACAAAATATGTCCACTTTCCTCGCTCAAAATGCATAAAAACGCAGAGGTTTACATTTTTTCATTATAAATTGCAAATGATGCTGCCATATGCTGAGATTATATCAAAAAAATACCGGC
>ERZ780151.2637-NODE-2637-length-9758-cov-4.695558_pt1 | contig 9758 bp, 10 predicted proteins | sample MGYA00510983_ERZ780151 | MGnify/ENA primary metagenome ERZ780151 (study PRJEB29588, sample SAMEA2144623) | human gut metagenome | biome: human gut; feature: human-associated habitat; material: faeces | place: Denmark | collected 2008/2010 ... | reverse complement strand
GAGAAGTGTCAGCCCTAATTTTGTACTATCAAAAAAGTTTTAGCGGACAGCAATAAAATTTTAATGTCTTTATCTACGCGAGCACCAAATGGAGGATTAGTAAGGATTACATCAAATCTACCATCCCAAATGCCATTGACATTCAGAAGTCCGTCATGATGATGCACTCCACCATGACCATCACCATGCATAATCATATTCATCTTGGCTGTACGTGCCATACGCGGATTAGCATCGGTACCATAAATGCAATCAAAAGACAAACTACGTAATCTACCTTTCGCATTATTGACATCGACCTCGAAGTTCATTTTAGCGAAGGCATCAGAAACTTTGGCATCAATAGCTTCTTGCTCTTTGGGGTTCAGATCATCATAATTTTCAGGAATGAGTTGCTTTTTTACCTCTTCTTTACGTTGTTCTAATTCGGATTCAATCTGCTCACGTACATATTCAAAAGCTCGAATCAAGAAGCCTCCACTGCCACAGCATGGGTCACAAATATATTCACCCTCCTGAGGATCAAGGACTGACACCATAAACTCAACAATGGTTCGTGGCGTAAAAAATTGGCCTAATTCTCCACGGAATGTACGTCCCAAGAATTTCTCAAATGCAATACCCTTGACATCATCAGATGTCGTAGAGAGATTATAGACCTGAAGCTCCTCAACAATCTTTTCGAAACTTGTCTCTCGAATTCGGATAGTCTCATTTGGATCGAACAGATTGTCTTTAGAAAAAATCTTCCTTGGTTTTCTCAAAAAGGAATTGATAAAACTCTGGAGCATCTTTTGACTTCATGCTGTTATAAGCATCTTTAAGCTTTACAAATGCATCCTTTGAGAAAATTTGAGTGCCAGTATTATCACGCTCATAGCGAATCTTAATAAAAAGAATTTTACTAATTTCGTCAAAAGCCGCTTCTGGAGATAGTTTGTCGTTATTTCGGATGATATTATGGCACTTGTAAAGTAGGCGAGAGAATTCGTCTCTGGTAAATGCTTTCGTCTGGTTTAACAATTCCTTCACCTTCTTTTCATCTGTTGCCATCTCTGCGGTAGGAATGTCAACTATCTCTTCAAGTTTCTTAGGGAGTTCTCCTTTTACGACTTTAAAAACACGAGTTTCCTTGAGGTTAGTCGTAACAAAGAAATCCGCACCCGCCCATGCAGCATAGTTATAGCCTTGATAGTAATCCTCCTTTCGGATAGTAACGCTTTCCGCTTTACATTCAACCACGATAAAGGCACTTTTACTGTCTGTTTTATCTTTAGCCGATTTCCAAATAACAATATCTGCACGTGCTGCACCTTGGCCTCGTTGAGAGTTCGTTACTTTCAACTCCTGATCCATTTGCTTTAAGTCATAACCATAGCTATCCACCAACCGGCATATGTACCTTTGGCGAACCTCCTCTTCAGGTTTTACGACAAGCCACTTATCTTTAAGGGGAGCGTATATCTTGTTGTCTTTAATTTGTACTTCCATATTGTTATTTAAGCATTTGCCTTGTTATTTTTGATTCTACTTCTTCGGTCTCTCAATCACCATATACTTGGCCCCAATTTTGCAAGCGTATCCCAGCCATATGGGCAGTCATCTTGCAGGTAGATGGATTGCTTGGTAATTGTTTTGTCATTCTTATCATCGTATGACTCCGAGGCTACACTGACAAGAGTAATGTACTTGCTACCTTGTTCAGAATCTTCTACCCAGTAATTGTCTTCTTCACAGCCGAGCCATTTGTTTGTGACAATCTCCTTTTCTACTTACCGTGCAAGCGCAAGCCTTTCTTCTGCATCGGGAAGCAGTTCTATCAACTTGCGATTAAATTCCTTGCACAGTGCTTTCGCTTTTTTCTTATCCGTCAGTTGTCTAACTTCTGAATCGTATTGACGCATTAGGCTTTTGACCTCTTTGAGAAGTTTCCGAGAGATTGGTTCGAAGTTGCAGAACCCTCCATCAACAGCAACCATAGGGAATCGATGCTGAGCATTGAGACCACTTTCGTTAAGAGAGTACCATGTTACAATGCAGAAGTCTTTATCGCCAGGTCACACTTCCACCTCGTTAACCTCCATGAAAACGAGTGGGTGCGAAGTGCTTTCTACAAAAGCATCGCCTTTCTTGAAATGTGGCATTGGTTTTGATTCTATTTTATCCATGCTTGCTTTTCTTACAGTTTTACCACTTAAAGGTATACACCATCTTTAATACGATTACTTGCTTTTCTCTATCCTCAACAATTCGTTTATATCGACTTCGAGGAGTTCTGCTATCTTGACGAATGTCTCCATCGGTGGCTGGCTGACATTGGTACACCATTTACTCACGGTAGTCGGTGCACACTCCAACTGCTCGGATAACCACTTGTTTGTTCTCTTCTTATCCGCAAGAACTACTTTGATTCTATTTTCCATTCTTCTTCAGATGAGTTGTACCTTATTATAGTTAAATACGCGTACAAAATTAGCAATTTCCCACGAAATAACGAAGGAAAATCATCTTTTCTGCAAAATATAATCACTTTTATGCCTTTTTCTTCACTTTTGTATCCTTTGGCTCCAAACTTGCAACCTTTGAACTGGAGGTTGCATCTTTTGCATCAATACTTGCATCCTTTTCTTCGTCTTGTGACAAGACTTGTGACAAAGCTGGGGACACCGCCATTTTTACCGCCAACATTACCGCCATTATCTGTTACATAGCTTGGATGCAATCCCCATTCATGAAGGAAGCAAAGAACGATCTTTGCTTGGCAAAGCGTCAGAGCCGAGCGCGGGAACATCCATTCAGTAGGGAACAAGCGAAAAACATATATTTTGCGATTTAAGTTCGATTTTTGCGAGGCGGTGGTAAAAACGAGGTTAAAACATAGTTGAATTCCAGTTTGAATATTTTCTCTTCTTACATAAATTCGCAATAGCAAGCATGCGATTTTTGTCATATAGACCTATTGTTTCGGTAGATAAATGTTAAAAACGACAACAATAAGGCTATTTGTCGTCCTAAAAGCTTTGTATATTCAAATTAAATAGCTAATTTTGTAGTAATTCTACAAAATCAGGCGTATAATGATATTAAAAATCGAATTTGAGAATTTCTTTTCTATTAGAGATAGAATAAGAATCGACTTCAGAGCAGGAAACATCAACACGGCTCTTGCACGGGAGTTAAGCCATAATATGATGGAGTGGAACGGTGTGCCAGTACTTAAAGCCATTGGACTCTTTGGCCCCAACGCTTCTGGCAAATCAAATATTCTGAAAGCCATTACTTTTTGCTGTAGAATGATTATGGAGTCACACCTCTACAATGAAGGTGCGACATTCAATTTCGAGCCTTTCAAATTTGATGGTTGGCAAGATAAATCAACTAAGTTCTTGATTGATTTTGTGTGCAATGACGTGGAATACGAATACGCTTTTGAATTAACTTGTGAACGTATTATCAGCGAAAGTCTATATCATTATCCAGTTGGCAGACGTGCAAAAATATTTGTTCGCGATGCTGACGGAAAGTACAGTTTTGGCACTGGCGTTATGGCAAAGCCTTCGGATGTGGTTACAAACACCAGTGAGAAGAACCTTTTCCTAAGTCGTGCCAGCTCGATGAACAGGGAAATTGCCCAAAAGCTTTATCGTTATTTCATGAATCAATTCTTGCTTGGACTTGTGAATGTGAATGACATGATGGTGCTGGATAGTTTCAATGCCTACAAGAAGGTGATACTTAAAGCACTTGAAATATGCGATACAGATATTACTGACATCGAGGCAAGGAAAGAGCAAATGTCTGCTCCTGTAGTTGTTCCTGGTCAAACAGAACTATCATACAAACTGGTGGATGTGCTTCGCTTCAAGACGTACCATCGCAACCAAAAGGACATTATGTTCGACATGGACATGGAAGAATCTAATGGTACAAGAAAACTATTCCAGATTCTGATACGACTCTTGGATGTGGTAAAGAATAAGAAGAGCATTATGATGGACGAGTTTGACATGGGACTTCACACTCGTCTAGCTGATTTCATTCTCGACTTGATTCATGCCTCAGAGAGCAGTCAGTTATTGTTCACATCCCATAACACGAACCTTATCGATGTCAAGAGACTGAGACGTGATCAGATTGTTTTTGTCAACAAGTCGGAGCAAGGCGCAACGGAAGTGTATTCATTATACGACTTCAAAGATTTCCGTGAGAATATGGATGCCGAAAAGGGATATATACAAGGACGCTTTGACGCTGTGCCTTATGTTGATTCATCGGTATCAAGTATCAAACAATTATTGGAAGATTGATTATGGCAAGCAAAAGAGAGCCGTCACCATCTTTGCGAATGCGAAAGATCGCCCTTGTCATTTGCGAGGGCGAGACAGAGGTCTGCTATATCAACCTTCTGAAATCGTGGTATAAGTCACCCATCAGAATCATTTCGCACATAGAAGGCACAAAGATCACGCCATCGTTGGTTGAGAAGCGTACAAAGGAACTCAAAATCTCACAATGGGATAAGGTGCATACATTCCTCATGTACGACATGGATGTGCAGGCCATCAATGAGAAATTGCGTAAGTGCAAGGCTGAAATGCTGCTGAGCAATCCTTGTTTTGGAATATGGCTGCTGCTTCATGCCAAAGACCAAAAGGCTGCAATCGAAACGGATGCCCTCATCAAAGAGTTGAAGAAAAGTGCACCCGTGTGGAAGAATTATTCCAAGTCAGCCTTTACCGACACACAAAAGTCTTTCTTGAACAACAACACGGATATTGCTGTTACAAGAGCCAGGAAACTACGTGAGTTCCAGAATCCTTCAACAGGCATTTATAAATTGATTGAATTTCTTAAAGAGGTAGGAAGTAAAAGGAATGTTGTAATATGATTAAGTCTATAAAAATCCTGAATGAAGCCTCGTTTAAAGAAGAGGTAATGATTGAGAACCTGCAAAAGGTAAATATTATCTATGGTGCTAATGGTACTGGAAAAAGTACTATTAGCAAAGTGTTGAGCGATACTGAGGGTAAATATCCTGAGTGTTTTATTGATTGGACTGATGATACTCCGCTTGATGTTTTGACATACAACAAAGATTTTCAAAATCGGAACTTTGTTGAAAAAATGCCTGGAATCTTTACCCTAGGTGAAGCAACTATAGAAGAAGAGAAAAATATAAAGGGAAAAAATGAGCAACTCAACCAAATAGAGGAAGAATGGAAAAATTATCAGAAGAATATCGATAAACTGAAAGAAAAGAAAAATACGGAAGAAAATGATTTAATATTGTACCTATGGGATAATGTTTATAAGAAATATCCAGAGTTTTCTGATGCTTGTAAAGGATTTAAGTACAAAAAAACATTTAAAGACAGGCTGGTAGAATGCTTTGATTTATTTGAAGATAATGTATTGGATGTTGAAGTCCTACGAGGAAAGGCAAAGCAGCTTTTTGGTGAACCTCCAATCTCACAAACTCATATTGAAACTGTAGACGCTTCAGTCTTATTCGCTATTGAGAAATCTGAATTGTGGAGAAAGGTAGTAGTGGGTAAACAAGATGTAGATATTGCTGCTCTGATTAAGAAATTGGGGATGTCTGATTGGGTTAGCCAAGGACTACAGTTCGTGGAAGATGGAAGTGATGTCTGTCCTTTCTGCCAGCACCATACTATTAATGGAGATTTCAGGAACAAGCTGAATAATTTCTTTGATGAGGGATATAAGAAGGATGTCGCTGAAATAAACAACATGCAAGCCAACTATAAAGCATCTTGCGATGATATTGTTTATAGGCTAAAAGTTATGGTAGAGAGGCAAAAAGGTATGCCAAAGAGCTTTCTTGATATAATTCAGATTGAATCTTTAATCAAAGCTTTTAACGCGACGATTTCAGAAATATATGGGATTATGACACAGAAGGCAAAGGAGCCAAGCAGGCAGATTGTATTACCTTCTACCAAAGATATAATTGAGAAAATAAATGCTCTTATCAAAAATGCAAATGATGAAATTGTTAAGCATAATACTCTTGTGAATAACTTTAATAGCGAGAGGGATAATCTGATAAAAAGTATATGGCGGTTTTTCGTGAAATCAGAATATGCAAAACTGGAAGCCTACGATAAATTGTGTAAGGACACTGTTAAGGGCGTATCTGCTTTAGACGTGAAGATTAAAGATGCAAGAAAGAGGTCTTTGGAATTAAGGGATGAAATCAGAACACTTGAAACAAATATGACTAGCATAAAGCCTACAGTCATTGAAATGAATAAAATGTTGTCTGGATTTGGCTTCACCGGTTTTCACATTGAAGAAACCGTTGAAGGCCATAATCAATACCACGTTATAAGAGAAAATGGAGAATTGGCGTATAAAACACTAAGTGAGGGTGAAATCACTTTCCTGACCTTCTTGTATTATATGCAGCTAGTGAAAGGTAGTTTTAACGATAGTGGTATTACCAGTAGAAGGGTGTTGGTTATAGATGATCCTGTTTCAAGTTTGGATAGCAGTGTTCTTTTTGTTGTAAGCACGTTGATTAGGGAGTTATTCACAACTATTCATGAGGGAAATACTAATATTAAGCAGGTTATACTGCTTACTCACAATGTTTACTTCCACAAAGAAGTTTCTTTTCTTGATAGATATTGCAAATGGAGGGATGATGTTTATTTCTGGATATTGAGAAAGAATGACAATATCTCTTCAATACAACCCTTTATGAAGGATAACCCTATAAAGAGTTCATATGATTTGCTATGGCATGAATACAAAAACTCTAATCATGTTAAGTCGCATGTGATAATACAGAATATCATGCGTAGGATTATTGAGAACTACTTCCAGATATTAGGTGGATTTAGTCCTGAATATATCCTTGAGAAATTTGATGTTCCAGAAGAAAGAAAAATATGCAGATCTTTACTAAGTTGGGTTAATGATGGTTCTCATTCTTTTCCAGATGACATCTTCGTTGAATTGTCTGAAGAGCAGCTTGGACGTTATAAGGCTGTGTTCAAAAAAATATTTGAGAAGATGAATCAGCTGGAGCATTACGAAATGATGATGCGACCAGTTACTAAAGAAGGTGAAAGTAGTGTTAGTACTGAAGAGAGTTAGAGTATGCCAGCAACAAAGAATGCCTTTGAGAGGCATAAAGTATTAGACAGATGCTTCAGAGACCGAAGCAAAAGGTACTTTATGGATGACCTGATAGATATTGTCAATAAGGATACATGCTATTATTATGGGACTGAAGTCTCAGATAGAACCATCAGAAAAGACATCAGCTATATGATGGATAGTGAGGGCTATTCTGCCCCCATCAAAAAAGGCATGGTGGGGCATAAGGCCTATTATTACTATAGTGACCCAGACTTTTCTATTATGAATATGCCTTTAACCCAAGAGGATATGGGGAGACTGGAGGAAATGATAAGGATGCTTGGCAGGCTTAAAGGTTTGCCCAACTACCTTTGGATAGAAGAAACACTGACTAGATTGGAAGATACGTTCCATCTAGGCGAAAGGCCTGATGGCATTGTTGCTTTCGACCACAATCCTTATTTAAGAGGCATGAAGCACTTTGAGCCACTGATGGATGCTATTATGAATCAAAAAGTACTATACGTATATTACTATAAGTATAGAAAGACCACCAAGAAAAGGGAAATACATCCTTACCAATTAAGGCAATTCAACAACAGATGGTTTTTAATAGGAATGGAACCAGACATGGCAGATAAACTGCCATTAGTGAACTTGCCTCTTGACCGTATAGATAAGTTTGAAAACGCAAAAGATGTGGTATACCAAACTTATCAAGGAATGGACTTTGACGAGTACTTCGGTCAAGTGGTAGGTGTGTCTGTCAATATCAAAGCGAAAAAGGAAAAAGTTGTGTTAAAAGTGGGATATCCTGATGCAGAGTATATGATTTCCAAACCGATGCATAGCAGCCAGAAGATAATTGAGCAGAATGAGAACTATGTTTTGATAGAGATGAGTCTAATTTTAAACTATGAATTTGAGACTGCACTGCTAGGGCTTATGAACAACTGCCAGATAGTGGAGCCAAAGAGTTTGCGGAACAAAATAAGAAATAGAGCCGAGAAAATAGTTGAAAATTGTAAATAGGAGAGAGATTTCTATAACAATGAAGTAAGGCTGCAATGTTAGGCCATACTTTTGCGGTGTATATTTGAATTAATAACAATTCTAAAAGATTGAATTATGAGATTGACCGCGAAAGAAATTATTGCAGATTTCGATGCTCATCTTCAGAAGAGTTCGAAACAGTATTATTCTAACTTCTATGTTGGAATAACAAATAACATTGAGCGCAGGTTGTTTACTGAGCACAATGTAAGTAAGGAAAATGCCTGGTGGATATACCGTACTGCTACAGACAAGGCTACCGCCCAAAAGGTGGAGGAGTACTATCTGGCTAAGGGCATGGAAGGTGACACAGGTGGAGGCACTGATGACAGTGTGTATGTGTACTGCTATGAAATTACTAACACCACTAAAGAGTAAAAAACATGCAGTATCAAGTTTACGACCTACATCAGTGTAGTAAGGGAGAACAGGTCCAAGTAACACTAAGTGGCAATGCTGCTAACGTGAGACTGATGGACAGTTCTAACTATAACAACTACAAACACGGGCGCCGCCATAGCTATTATGGCGGACTCATGAGACGTTCACCGTCTGTACTAACGATTCCTCGTTCAGGTCATTGGTATGTGACCATTGACCTTGGAGGCTTAAGAGGTTCTGTAAGATCTTCTGTACGTAAACTGCCCAGCCCTCTACCTGAATACAGAGAGCCTCCTTTGTCTTCAGTTCCCTCATTGTTGCATAAAGAGCCTATTACTATTGGTGACTCTGAAGACAGTTATATGGAATATGATGTGTTTATCTCACATGCTTCTGAGGACAAAGATAGTGTAGTACGCCCTTTAGCGCAGGCGCTAGTGGCCAAAGGGCTGAAGGTTTGGTATGATGAGTTTGAGCTAAAGATTGGCGACAGTCTTCGAAGAAAGATAGACAGCGGCTTAGCTAAGAGCAAATTTGGTATCGTAGTTCTGTCTCAGTCTTTCATAAAAAAAGGCTGGACTAACTATGAACTAGATGGAATTATTTCTAAAGCCAACACAGGAGAGCAGGTGCTCCTGCCTATTTGGCATGGTATTACCAAACAAGAGGTATTAGACTACTCTCCTTCACTCGCTGACAAAGTGGCCCGTAATACAGCTTCATATACGGTTGAAGAAATTGCGGAGGAAATTGCAGAGTTAATAAATGGATAGTGAAAATATTATTACGGCTGCCTGAAACATGCAGCCAACTTAATCCCCGAACGGACGGGTAAAGATAGAATATGGCAACAAACCCTCCAAGTGGCGATGGTCACAGAAACGGTATGGTACGCCAGAGAAGCCAAGTCTTAAATCCCAAGACTGGAATTTGGACCAAACGCGGTCCCAATGGAAAGTTTATGGATGGGAAAAAAGACGGAACTCCATTCAAAGGCGTAAGAAAAGAAAAGTGATTTTAGGATGTGTCTCGCTGGTGTGAATCAACGAGGCTCTTTTAATATAAGCGTGTACAATTCTAAGTGAACGAGGAACTCCTGATGGTCATCAATAAAGACACTGTAATTATGGGATAGATGCCTCCCCATTGGTGAAAACGGAGTATATCCACCCACCAAAAACGGGGATATCCGTTCACTTTTGTGTGCTTAGCCTAAT
>ERZ780151.2625-NODE-2625-length-9810-cov-2.157560_pt1 | contig 9810 bp, 8 predicted proteins | sample MGYA00510983_ERZ780151 | MGnify/ENA primary metagenome ERZ780151 (study PRJEB29588, sample SAMEA2144623) | human gut metagenome | biome: human gut; feature: human-associated habitat; material: faeces | place: Denmark | collected 2008/2010 ... | reverse complement strand
TTCAGGGATGTCATCGGCTCCTGAAAAATCATGGAAATCCGATTACCGCGCAATTTACGCATTTCCGGTTCCGGAAGCTTCAGGATATCTGTCCCGTCAAACAGAATTTCTCCGCCTTCATTTTTCCCGGTCACAGGATCCACCAGACGCATGATCGATAGGCTGGTTACACTCTTTCCGCAGCCGGATTCTCCGACAATTCCGAGCACCTTTCCCTTATCTACAGAAAATGTAACCCCGTCTACCGCTTTTGCTACACCGGAATCCGTATAAAAATAAGTTTTTAAATCTTTTACATCCAATAAACTCATGGCTGTTCTCCTTATCCAATATGGATTTCATGAGGCGTATGAGAAAGGTTCTCCACACCGTTCTCGGTCACAAGCACATCGTCTTCCGTCCGCACGCCACAATCATTCGGGAAATAAAGTCCAGGTTCAACCGTAAAAATCATCCCGGGTTTCAAAACGGTTTCATTCCCGATAACGATACGTGGACATTCATGAATCTGCAAACCAATGCCATGTCCCAGTCCGCGAAGTGCATAATCATCCAGATTTTCCCGCAGAAATACAGCACGATGCGCATCCTCGACATCTTTTGCCAGAACTCCCGGACGGATTGCAGCAATCGCTTTATCCTGTGATTCCTGCACCAGATTGAAAATTCTCATATGTTCTTCTGAAACATTGCCAAACAGCAACGTTCTTGTCATATCCGAACAATATCCGTCTTTTAAAACACCGAAATCCACAACAACCATGTCGCCATCTTCAATTTTTTTGGAGGTCGGGAACGCATGTGCCAGCGCACCTCTTGCACCGGATCCAACGATTGTGCCAAAGCTCATGGCTTCTGCTCCTTCCTTGGAAACAAGATAATGTAACTCATCTGCAAGATCTTTTTCTGTCATACCAGTCTTCAATCTCGGGAGGAGCTTATCAAACCCTGCTTCGGCTGCGGCGATTGCAGCTTTCGTACACGCAATTTCCTCTGCATCCTTGACCATACGTTGTTCCAGGAAATATTCCTGTTCAAACACGACATCAATATCACCCATTTTCTCCTTTAACGGGAAATATTCATCTACTGTCATGCAGGATTCCATCACCATTTTTTTAATACCACACTTTTTAATCGTATCTGCCACCAGCGAAATCCTATTTGCTGCATGCTCAATGACTTCCACACCGATCGTCTGCTGCTGTGCCTGTGTTGTATAACGCTTGTCGGTTACAAGACAGACCTTATCTCTTGTAATGATCAGACATCCATTGCTTCCGGTAAAGCCGCAATAATAACGTCTGTTTTCATAGGAGGTAAACATGGCACCATCCAGCTGGTGTGCATCCATATAGCTGTAAACTCCTGCAAGTCTTTTCTGATAAGTCTCTTTTCTGTCCATTTTTCCTCCTTCTTTATTTCTTCTGTTTCACATCAAATGCGTCTCTCAGACCGTCGCCGATAAAGTTGATACTCAGCACTGCCAGGAAAATACATGCGCCTGCCGGAATCCACTGCCACGGTCTTTTTGTCAGTGTCGCCAAATTATTTGCATCCATCAGCATATTCCCCCAGCTTGCCGTCGGAAGCTGAACTCCGCAGCCAAGATAGCTAAGTGATGCCTCTGTAAGGATTGCTCTCGCCATTTGCATGGTCGCTTCTACAATAATAGGTGCAAGAACATTCGGGATTACATGAGAGAAAATGATTCGAAAATCTGTCGCGCCAAGAGAAACAGCAGCCTGCACATACTCCATTTCACGAACTCTTAAAATTTCACCGCGCACAAGACGTGCTGTACCGGTCCAATTGCATAAACCAATGATAATCATGACATTGTAAATGCTCGGCTTTAAAATAGTTGCAACAATAATGATAAGAAACAAAACCGGAAAGCAGTTCACAACGTCCACGCATCTCATAATGATCGTATCAGCAACACCGCCGAAATATCCTGCAATTGCTCCAAGCACAATACCTATAACTGTAGAAATGCCAACAGCTACAAGGCCAACACTCATAGATACACGTGCCGCATAGACCAGACGGCTGAACCCATCCCGCCCGATACTGTCTGTTCCAAGAATCGTATGGCTTTTGGATGGCGACATGTTTTTCAGAACAGTATTTCCATCCTGCAGGCTGACATACGGGTCATTCTGCGCAATAACAGGAGCAAATACTGCTACCAGAATCAGCAGTAAAATCACAGCTGTTCCAACAAGCGCAAGCTTATTTTTGCGGAAACGCTTCCAGGCATCTGTTTTGAAGAAGTTCTGTCTTTGTCTGTATTTCATTCTTTTCTTTTCCATGCCTGCTCTCCTTTAATACCGAATTCTGGGATCTACAAAGGAATACATAATATCCGCCAGCAGATTGCCCAAAAGTACCAAAATCGCTGTAAACAACGTCAGTCCCATCAGCATCTGATAATCACGGTTATTGATTGCATCAACACCAAGCAGCCCCATACCCGGCCATCCAAATACTTTTTCCGTAATATAGGCTCCTCCAAACAGGTTCGGAATAGACTGACCAAAAATTGTGATGACCGGAATCATGGAATTTTTCAACGCGTGCTTATAAATAACTACTTTTTCCGACAACCCTTTTGCTCTTGCTGTCCGGACATAATCCTGGTTCAGTGTTTCGATCATGCTGGAGCGCGCAAATCGCATTACTGTCGCTAAATTACTCAGAGACATAACCAGTGCCGGCATTATCAGATATTTCAGCTTATGCAGGATCAACGCCATGCCTTCCCCATTGAATGTACTGGAACCAAAACCGGAGGTCGGCAGCCATTTCAATTTCAGTGCAAATACAAAGATCAAACCCATGCCGAAGAAAAAGCTGGGAATGGAAATACCTATAAAGGAGAATACGGTAAGGCCATAGTCAGCTTTAGAATATTTATGTGTTGCAGAATAAACACCAAGCGGAATTCCAACAACAAAGCTGATGACAAATGAGGTTACCGTCAACAGCAGCGTTGCCGGCAGTCTGTCCAGGATCTCCGTCAGGACAGCCTGTCCGTTATAAGTACTGTAGCCAAAATTTCCCTGTACCAGCTGCTTTAACCAATTCCAGTACTGGACAATTATCGGGTCATTTAACCCAAGTGCTTCTCTGGCTCTCTGCAGCGATTCGCTGGAGGTACGGGGACTTATCATCCCCGTCAGCGGACCGCCCGGTGCCATCTTCATAATAAAGAAAGTCAGAATTGTGATGCCAAACACAACCGGAACTGCCTGCAGTAAACGCTTTCTGATGTATCTTCCCATAATCTGTTCTCCTTATTTTTTGTTCTGCTCCTGTACCGCAGGAATGAAAAGATCCGCACTGCACGCTTCAAATGTAAAGTCTCCGAGAGATTGTACAAATTTCTCATATTTTCCCATCGTCAGGCCATCACAAAAGGCATTTCCTTCAGAAAAGTCAAGTGCGATTTTTTTCGGTTTTAATTCCAGAACCATCTGCGCCAATGTCTCATCGTAGTTTTCATAATGTCTTACCTCGTCAAACAGACCGGATTCTTCAACATCCTGTGCATCAATGCTGGATGCCGTCGCTAACTTTTTCCCGTCCTTCGTAAACAGGAACGCACTGGAGCCAACCGTATCTACTCCGGGAATAAACTCGGTCATCGGATCGCAGCCCTCTGCTGTGATAATTAAATACAGATCAATATCCGACTCGTTTAATTTTGTAATCACATCATCTATGACTTTTTTATGATAGCTATAGTCTTTCATTTCTTGTCTCCTTTTCGTTCTTCTTTCAGACAGTTTTTCTGTATAACCTCATCCAGCACCTGCGCGCCAAATTCATAGGATGTCTCCAGAATGCTTTCATCCTTTCCGTGCACCTTGGGCAGGATCGCATCGAAGGAATCTCCCATCAAAAGCGGAGAACAGCCATAAACCATGCTGCCTGCACTCCCGAAAAATCTTCCGTCCGTTCGTCCGAGCGCAAGCATCGGCAATACACCGCCGTCAAATCCGAACCGCCTGCAGGCCTCTTCCAGATCATTTACAAGCTGTTTTAAATGCGAATTTTCAAAATTACTTTCAAATCCGGCTTCATAACCAAGTACTTCCATTTCAAGCGGCAGACCGTCAATCTGTTTTCGGACAAATGTCTCGATTTCTTCCTGACTGCCATAAGGAAGTACTTTGAACTCCAGCACTGCTTCTACATGCGCAGGAATGACATTGCTGCGCTCTCCGATGCTGTAGTTTCGCATTCCGATGCTGTTCTGAGAAGCGTACGCAAAAATGTCAGCCCCTGTTGCATTATCCCAGCTGTCACTGCCAACAATTCTGCGCATTGTCTCCCAGGTGCGGCGGCTGCCGCAGGTCAGTTCTTTTTCCGCTGCAAAAATTCTCCGTAATCCCTCTGCAAGCTTTAACAGTGCCTGATTTTCTCCAGGAGCACTCGCATGTCCCCCGGTTCCTTCCGCACTTATTTTTATTTTGCAGACTGCCTTTTCTCCGACCGTCAACATCATATAGTTTTTCCCGTTAATATGTAACGGGAAGCCACCGCCTTCGTTAATCACCATCGCATTTTGAAACAGGTTTGGTCTTTCCTGTCTGACATATTCCATGCCAAAACTGCTCCCTGCTTCTTCATCGATAGTAGCCAGAAAATACACATCCCTGTTCAGATGGTTTTCCTGTTTTTTGAGATTCAGGAACGCATACAGCTCCATCATCGTCAGCTGCTTGGTATCCAGCGTTCCTCTTCCGAAAATTCGCCCGTCTGCTTTCTGGGCTCCGAACACCGGATGTGTCCATTCCTCCTGTATGCCAGGTACGACATCTATATGGGAAATCAGCACAACCGGCTCTTTTTCAGCCCTCGGTGCATGAATTGCTGCAAGAAGGTTTGGTCGATGCAAGTCTTTTGCAATCCGCTCCGTTTTTATTCCGTTTTCCTGCAAAATATGTTCCAGAAACGCACAGGCCTTTTCTTCTCCATCTGCACCGCTCCCGGTTACAGACGGGATTCGGAGCAGTTCCATAAATGCCTTCTTATTATCCTCCAGATTCATAGGCTGCTCCTGTTATGCTTCCTCACCGGTACGGTAAGGAATTTCAATCAATGCTGTCTGCCGTTTGCTGATCAGAACACAACCATCCTCCGTCAGGAGCACATTATCTTCAATAATTGCGCTGCGCTTATCGCGGTCCTGCAAAACAGTCGGCTCCAGCGCATAAATTTCATTTTTCCGGAGAATTCCAGAAGCAGAATATCTCTTTTTGGGTCCAAGTGTCGTACCGCCATCATGCACCTCCAGTCCTACCTGATGTCCGGTCGCATGCGGGAACGGAGGAAAACCACTGTCAATGATCGACTGTCTGCCAATTGCATCCACTTCATAGCCTCTCATGCCGGGTTTGATCTTTGCCATAACCGCTCCTACTGCATTGATAGCCGCATTTGCACAATCAACCGCATCCTTGGGAGCATGCTCTTCGCCTGGTTTCAGGAAATACATGGTACGTGCAATATCCGATGTATAACCGTTATAACGAATGGAGAAATCGATCACCAGCATATCTCCGGCTTCGATTTTGTTGATGTCGTTAGGGTCTCTGTGGGACATTCCTCCCTTCGGATTCAATACCAGAGGATATTCCGGCGGATTTCCAAATGCAGTCACAACGTTTCGCTTTGCACATTCCTCCATCATCATCTTTGCTACACCGACTTCTGTCAGACCAACATGAATCCGCTTAAAAAGTGCATCGTAAATATCTGTTGTAATACGGCTGCATTCTTTCATGATCTCGATTTCGCTCGGTGTCTTTACCGCTCTTAACTCCTCCAGCATAGAGTAGCTGCAGCATTTCACTTTCGCCATTGTTTCTGCACCGATCGCTTTTTCCAGTTTTTTAAACAAACCAACTGTCAATCCATCACATCTGGTATCGATCGTAGAATCATTGACTGCAAGACGTTTTACCTGATATTGATCGAATTTTTCTTTGAATACTTTTTCAAACCCGTCACCGGATACTTCAATTACTTCTGTATACAGCCCGGATTCTTCATATGCTTTGGTATCCGCAGCGGTTGCAATCGCAATTCTGTCCCCGCTTTTCGTCAGCAAAAACATCACTTCATTTTTACTGTCCGTGTTAAACATCAGTTCCAGTGCAGTATCTGTTTTCAGCCGCGCGTAAAATACCCACATATCGATATTGTTATCCTGCAGCATTTCTGCAGCGCGCTGCATTTTTTCTCTTGCTACTTCGTTTCTGTTAATCATGTTTACCTCCCGCTCTGCCGTATGAACCGGCAATCTCTCGTGCATTTTTTCGGCAATTGCCGTTTTTCTTTATATTCCGCTCTGTGCTGCCCGGCAGACTGCAAGCGTCAATACTTTACTTCCAAACACGACCGAATCCCTGTGGATTCTTTCATTTATGCCATGAACCATTGTTACAGCACTGTCAAACGTCATATCCCAAGCATAAACCGGGCTGTATCCGTATACTTTTGTATCCAGGTCTGCCAGGAAACGTCCATCACTGGAGCCCATCGACACAAACGGAAGAATTTCCGCTTCTTCTTTTGTTTTTCCCAGAATCTCCAGCGTTGCTTCTTCCAGAATTTTTAACATTTCTCCATCCGGGCTGCTTTCATACCCCTGGCTGAGAGAAACAATTCTGTAACTGCAGTCCCATTTTTCTGCAAGATTTTTTAAAACTTCCTCCAGATATTTCTGCCCGAAACCAGGGAGAAGTCTCACATCGCAAACCAGTGTCACTTCATTTACATTTTTCCCTGTAATCATCGTTACCGTCATGGAATTTTGTTTCATGGCTGTCAGTATTTTCTGCATCATGGGAGACAGCTGTACTCCTGCCAGCTTTTGTTCAAACTGCTTTACCGTATCCAGAACTCTCCCGTCAAGCTTCTGCTTTCCGATATCCTCAGCAAGCCCCATCGCTCGCTCCATACCATCTCCGCTGGTAAAAAATGCACCTTTCGCGCTTTTTGCTTTCACGGTAAATTCCACTGTACCGCAGGATTTCTGTCCGGATTCGCAAAGGTAAAATTCCCTTTTTCCTCCAACTACCGGGAATCCGCCGCCCTCGCTGATCACATCACTGCCCCGAAAGAGCTCGCGGCCTGTTTTTGTCGTTTCACCAACTGTAATCTCATGATCCAGAAACCACTGGAGCCCATATGCACTTCCACTTTCTTCGTCCGAGGTTGCCAGAAAATATACATCCCGCTTTAACGGAATTTCTTTCTCCTTTAACGCCAGAAACGCTGTCAGCTCCATTGCTGTCAGCTGTTTTGTATCCACCGTACCCCGTCCATAAATATAGCCATCTACCTCCTGTGCTTCAAACGGAGGAAATTTCCACTGACTTGCCTGCGCGGCAACCACGTCGGTATGACTCATCAGGATCAACGGTGCCTCTTCTGCCTGATCTGCCAGCTGCCATGCCAGCAGATTTCCGCGTCCCTTTGCACTTTTCTGATACACATAAGGAATCCCGTGCTCCTGCAAAATACGTTCCAGATACAGGAGAAGCTTTTCTTCTTCCCCCGGCGGGTTTGTCGTATTGATCCTGACCAGATCCTTTAACAAAGCAACTGGTTCTATCATTTTTTCGTTCCTTTCTTTTCCTGTATCAAACAACTGTCCATTTATACTTCAGGGGTCTCGGACAGTAAGCCCGAAACCCCTGACCTGTTAAAAGTCTGTCATTTCTTTTATTCTGCAATATTCCACTTTTCAATCTGGAAGGTAATACCGCGGTAATCACATACAAAGTTCTGTACTTTGTCACTTACGCCTGCGATACCAGCCTTGTTATACAGCGGAATCCACGGAAGATCCTTGGAGATCAAATCTGCGATTTTGTGGAAGCATTCCGCTCTCTCATCAGGATCTGTCAGCAGCAGCTGATCTTTAAACAGCTGATCCACCTCCGGATTGCTGTAATGAATAAAGTTCCAGGAACCAGCGCCGGTAGAAGTGGAAAAGTACTCATTATATTCATTCGGATCTGCTTCAACGCCAAAGCCCAATGTATAGCACTGGAAAGAATCTCCGGTTGTCTCTTCTGTTGCTTCACCAGGAAGCAGCTTTGTATATGCCAGTGTTGCAAAATCCTGTTCAATTACTTCCATCTCAACACCGATCGCCTTCCACTGCTGCTGGATCAAAGCAGCAACTGCTTTACCATCTGTACTGGTGGACATATCATAGGTCAGATGTAAGGTCTTTCCGTCTTTTTCATAATAACCGGTTGCATCATTCATGGTATATCCTGCTTCCTCCAACAGCTCTTTGGATTTTGCAGGATCATAATCATAAACCGTTACATTATCGCTGTGAGACCAGTGGTTGCTCGGGAATACATCATCACAGACATATGCATTGCCGTCACCATAAACTGTATCAATGATTGCCTGCTTATCAATGCCATATGCCAGTGCCTGACGAACACGCAGATCACTTAAGCTTTCTGTCAGCTGGTTTAATCCAATATAATTAACCGTCATCTGCTCGTATTTGTAATCGGATACGCCATCCATCGCTTCTACATTTTCTACCTCTGCAGAAGGAAGATTGTACAACACATCGATTTCACCGTTCAGAAGCGCTGCAGTCAATGTTGTGTCATCACCGAACTGCACGGTTACATTCTGAATAGAAGGCTTTGTGCCATAATAGTCGTCATTCCGTTCCAGTGTGATGTACTGACCAGATTTCCATTCTACAAATTTGTACTTACCTGTACCAATCGGAGCGCGATTGAAGTCATCATTGCCCCATTCTCCGGGATCCTCTCCTTCCAGAATATGTTTGGGAAGAATACAGGTATACATATTAGAAAGAAATGCCGCATTTGCAGACTCCAGTGTAATCTCTACCGTATAGTCATCTACTTTTTTGATACCGGAAACACTGTCCGCATTACCTGCCTGATAATCAGCAGCACCTACAATCGACATAACACGTCCGTCTGCGCCGCCGTTATAATTCGGATCAGCCAGAGACGTCAGAGTAAATACCACATCGTCTGCAGTAAAGTCTTCTCCGTCATGCCACTTTACGCCTTCCTTTAAATGGAACGTATAAACTGTTCCATCATCGGAAATATCCCAGCTGTCTGCCAGATCACCTTCATAATTCAATTCTTCATTCGGAACAACCAAGTAGCTGAAAATCATGTTCTGAACATTGCTATCGGGTGTTCTGGGCTGAATCAGCGGATTCAAATTTGCTACCTCAGAAGACTGACCGATTACTACACTGGTATCAGTTGCTACTGTTCCATCTGCGGCAGTGCTTTCCGTAGCTTCTGCTGCTCCCGCGCTGTCTGTGCTATTGCTGCTCCCGCATGCTGTTCCAAATACCATCATGCCTGCAAGCAGTAATGCAAGGGGCTTGGACATTTTTTTCATAATGTTTCCTCCTTTGTCGATTTATCACTTTTACTCATTAAAGTGCTGGCTTATAAAAAAAGCAGAATCCTATTCTCTGATCCTGCTCCTTTGCACTTCACAGTGTCATAATATCACGCACTTATTTGAGTGTCAATATTTTTTTGAAATATTCAAATATTTTAGTTATTCAAATATTAAAATTCTACCAAAACCATATGTTTTTATTCCAGTTCTCATCCGCACAAACTTTATTATAAGTTTTTCGTTTTTTCTAAATTTTCCAGTTGACTTTTTCAGAAAAATTCGTTATGATAATAAGGCTTGATGAAGCAATCGAAGCGTGGCTCAGTTTGGTAGAGCGCTGCGTTCGGGACGCAGAGGTCGCGT
>ERZ780151.2610-NODE-2610-length-9860-cov-4.655074_pt1 | contig 9860 bp, 7 predicted proteins | sample MGYA00510983_ERZ780151 | MGnify/ENA primary metagenome ERZ780151 (study PRJEB29588, sample SAMEA2144623) | human gut metagenome | biome: human gut; feature: human-associated habitat; material: faeces | place: Denmark | collected 2008/2010 ... | reverse complement strand
TGCCGCCACGGTTATCAGCAGCGCTCTGTGCGCGGCCGTTCAGTACCGCCGCCTGCTGAAGCAGGTTAATTTGTCGGAGCTGCCGAGAACGGCGCTCCGCTATGCGCTGCTCTCGCTGCTCATGCTCTTGCTGATTAAGGCGGCGACCGGCGAGCTCCCGGCGACGCCCCTGACAAGCGTCATTCAAATTACGGTCGGCGCGGTGTTTTATTTATCCGTCTGCCTGCTCGTGAAGGACAGGCAGCTGCGGCTGGTGCTGGACGGAGTAAAGAGCGTTTTCAAAAGGTAGGTGAAAGCAAATGCCGTACAAGGTTATCGTCGCCCACCCCGGGCGGCAACACTCTTATCGTCTGGCCACGGCGTTGTATAAGGCCGATATGCTGTCGAGCTATGTCACAACGATTTATGATAAGCCGACCTCACGCTCTATGCAGCTTGTAAAGTGCGCGCTGAATGAAGACGGGCGCAAGCGCGCGAGCGGTAGGCGAATGAAGGAGGTTCCCGACGAAAAGGTCGTACAGTACGGCGTTTTTCGCGGATATACGGAGGCTCTGCTAAACCGAATAGACAAAAGCAGATATTTCTGCCGAGCGCTTCACAGGCAAAACGCGGATTACTTCGGCGAAAGGGTCGCGCGGCTCGCCATTGAGACAAATGCGGACGCCGTTGTGCTTTACGATACCAACGCTAGAAGGTGCTTTGAAATTCTTGCCGAAAAGGCGCCGCAGATAAAACGCATTATGGACGTTTCCATAGCCGAGCGCCATTACATGAAGAAAATCTACGAGCGGGAAATCGCCGCCTCGGGACACGATGATCTTCGCCGCGAAAACGAGTATATGTGGGACGAACGGATTATGGACAAGCACCTGCGCGAGTTTCAGGTTACGCAATATTTTTTAGCCGGCTCAGAGTTCGTGAAGCAAAGCCTTATCGACAGCAGTGCGGCGGAGGAAAGCATATATATTCTCCCATATGGTGCGAACGTAAGCTCGGCCATTGAGCGCAGGCCCAAAACCGACGGCGACAGGCTCCATGTTCTGTTTGTCGGGCAGGTGACGTACCGCAAGGGCATTACCACTCTGATAGATGCAATCTCGCAGCTTCCCGCAGATAAAGTCGACCTGACAGTTGTGGGAGCTTTCAATAAAAACGCGTGGTTTGTAGAGGAAGGCCGTAAACATAGCAATATTACTTTCACCGGCCATGTGACCATCGACCAAATGCAGGCGATATACGAAAAAGTGGACGTCTTTGTCATCGACTCGTTCGCGGAGGGGATGGCACAGGTGGGTATCGAGGCAATGGCCTGCGGCCTGCCGATTATCTGTTCCTTCAACTCCGGTTTGTCCGAGGCGGTGCGCGATGGTGAAAGCGGCTATGTCATCCCATGCGGGGATGTGCCCGCGCTGCGCGATAAGCTGCAATGGTTCATTGACCACCCCGAACGGATTAGAGCCATGGGAAATGCGGCAAGAGAAACGGCGCAGGACTATACATGGGAGCGCTACGAGGAAAACGCGGCAAAGATTATTTCAAGCATTATAGCAGACAAATGAGGCGAGCGGGATGTATGGATTGACGATATACAGCGATGCGGAGCTGAAAGAAATTCAGCGTTTGGAGCTTGAGGCGCTGCGTGAGCTTATCCGAATATGCGGCGAGCTGGGGATTGATTACTTTTTGATCGACGGCGCCGCAATCGGGGCGGTGCGTCACCGCGGCTTTATCCCGTGGGATGACGATATCGACATCGGTATGACCAGAGACAATTACCGCCGTTTCTTGAAAGAGGCTCCGCCGCTCCTCTCGCCGCGATATTTTCTGCAAACTCCGTATCAGGGGAGAGACAGCCCGTATTTTTACGCGAAGCTGCGCATAAACGGAACGAGGTTCGTTGAGTATTGCAACCGAAAGCTCGATATTCATCACGGCGTCTACATAGACATCTGCCCCTTTGACGAGGTGCCGGACGACGAGCGCCTGAATAAGCGCCAATTTCGACGGTGTCAGCTGCTCATTCGACTGTTTGTCCTGCGGCAGTCGCCCGATTTGAGCGCGGCTCCGACGACAATAAAACGCAAAATCCTTTCGGTTCTGCGCAAATGCCTGCACATGCTGCTCCGCATCATCCCGTATCGCGCGCTTGCCTCTGCCCTGGAGCGGGAAACCACGCGGCATAACGGCACAGGTCAAAGCGCGCTCGCTTTTTTGCACTATCCGGTCAGGAAAACGGATTATATGCTAAAAACAGAGCTGGGCGGTTTCAGCAAAGCGGAGTTTGAGGGAATACTGGTCAATGTTCCGCAGGACTGCGACGCCTATCTTCGCCGGCACTACGGCGACTATATGCAGTGGCCGCCGCCGGAGAAGCGCTACGGTCACAAGCCCTATGAATTGAAGCTCGGAGCGGAAATGACCGCAGGAGGCGATGGAATGTGAACACAGCTTAGGATATTTAAGAGGTGATCCCAATGTCATCAATCTTCGATACCCTGCAAATCGCGTTCTGGTCGCTCACCTATGTCACAATCATTGCCTGCGGGTTTAAGCACAGCGAGGAACGCAAGCCCATGATGCCCTACGTTGCAGGCGGGCTCAATCTGGCGTGGGAGCTGAACGCGCTCCTGCTCTATCACCACTATGGGCATATCATCTGGTCTGGGCTGGATATCATGATTTTCGTACTGAATCTCCGAAACCTTAAGAGACACGAAAAACATCGCCAATATATATATATATATTGTATGTCACAGTCGCTGCCGCAACAATATATGGTGTGTTCAAACTGCCGAGCGGAATGCTGATTTCCTCGTATACACTAGACTTGATCATGGCGATAGAGTATGTGGTTTGTGCCAAGGAGATTTCAGTTCATGGCAAACTGCCAATTGCGATTTTCAAATTGCTTGGCGACCTGTTTGCGTGGCTGTTCTACTGCAAGCAGAGTATATTCGTTGGAATCGTTGGCGCTGTGGTTCTCCTGCTGAACCTGTTCTATCTGGCGTATTGCATGGAGGAGCGCAGCTACCCGGCAAAAAGGAAAGGAGGTCGATAACCCATGAGCTTGATTGCGGACTGGTTATCCAGTCATAGTCTGCTGCTGCTTCTATCAGCAGGCACCCTATTCAGCTTTCTTTGGTTAATGCAATTCCGAGGGCGGCTGAACATGAAGTGGTATGCGGCGCTGCCGATTGCAATCTGCCACACGCTTGTGGGTGTGATATGCGTCAAGGCATTTGCCTTCATGGAAACAGGCTTTAACCCGGATCGCCTTGGAAACATGAGCTTATTCGGTGGCGTGTTCTTCATGCCGCTCCTCTATCTGGCCGGGGCAAAGCTGACAAAGCGCAAGGCAACGGACGTGTGCGATGACTTTACCGGGTGCATGATACTCACGGTAATGTGTGCCCGCGTGAACTGCATTCTTTCCGGCTGCTGCTATGGGTGGTTGATTCCGGGTTCCGAGAGCCTTCGCTGGCCGACACGGGAGGCAGAAATTTTGTTCTACATCGTTCTGCTGGCCGTTCTGGGCAAACGAATTTGGAAGGACGAAACCAACGGAACGGCCTACCCCCTTTACATGATGTCCTACGGAATCTTCCGCTTCATTGTGGAGTGGTTCCGCTCGGCAAACAGCCCGCTGGGCTGGATTCATATGGGACATATCTGGGCGCTGGTATCGCTGGCGCTTGGGTATAGCATCTATGTAGAACAACAAAATCGGATGAAGAAAGTCAGGAGATGAATGATATGATAAGTACAAAAAACGTCCTGCGGCGCTTCCTGTCGCTGGCGCTGGCCGTTATGCTGACGCTTACGTTGTTTCCCGCGTTTGAGCTGTCGGTCTATGCTGCCAGCAACGGAAAACTGAGCGGCTTGAGCAGCGATGGCCTCACGGCAACCTACTCCAATACGGATGATGGAAGCTATGCCTCTTGGACGGCGAGCAGCACCACAATCAACGGAAATGTAAGATCAGCAGCTGGAGAAGGTATGTGCTCCAGTGATACTGTGTATGAAGCCACACTTACGCTGACAAACAACAAATCGACGGCGGCTAAGCTGTCCTTCGATTACACAATTGAGCAAAACAGCGGCACCATTCAGGTGGCTGGCAGCACGGTTTCGTCCGACGGCAGTTACTCTGGCACACTGAATTCCGGTGATTCGATTAAGATTTATCTGAAATCCGGCAGCACCAGCGCCGCCACCAAGATCACCATGACCAACGTGGCGCTGGTGTCCGATGCGACCGCCACCGTGACCTTCCAGCCCGCCGAGAACGGCTCCTACACGGTAGACGGCAATGCCATCACCGAGAGCTACAGCAATACGCAAAGCTCTACCAAGGCCTATCAGGTTACCGCCACTGCGGCTGACGGATATAAGTTCCTTGGCTGGTACAATGTGACCGCTGGTAAGTATATCAATACAAATGCAACAGCATCTCTGAATATTGAGAACGACTGCACCATCACAGCCAAATTCGCATTGCAAACAGCGGCAATTTTTGAAACGGGTGGCCAGCCGTTTGCTGATTTGGGTGAAGCCGCCTCGTATGCTAAGAGCAACTCACAAACGCTTATCAAGCTGGTGAGTGACGGTAAAATCACTGGCAATTACACCATTCCTGCTGGCATCACGCTGCTGATTCCCTTTGATGCAGCCGGAACGCTGTACACAACAACCCCTGGCGTCATTCGAACGGCTCCGGCCTCCAAATCATATCGCACTCTGACTATGGCTCCGGGTTCCTCTATCACGGCGTTCGGAAATATCAGTCTTGGCGGTCGATACTATGCCGCAGGTGGTAGCGAGCAAGGGCGTTGCGTGGGAGATTACGGTTGCATCAAAATGGAAGGTGACAGTAATATCACCATGAAAAACGGAAGTTCCTTGTATGCGTGGGGATTTGTGACAGGTAGCGGCGCTGTATCGGCAGAATCCGGTGCGACCATTTATGAATTTTATCAGATTGCTGACTTCCGCGGCGGTTCAGCATCTTCCGATATGGGAAACGGGGTATTTCCTTTTAGCCAGTACTTCGTGCAGAATATTGAAGTGCCGTTGACCCTGAATAAAGGTGCAAAAGAGATCGTCTACAGCGGAGTATATGCCATGAGCTCCACTCATACTACGTCCATTCAGTTCATTGGTGACAACGGTATGTTCAAGATTGTGTCCGGCAGCTTTACTAAGGATTATGATGAAGCAACAGATCGACTGGTTTTGACGGTAAACGGTGAAGCGGAACTGAATACGCTGTCGTTAACATTGGCTGGCATGAGTGTGAACTCTGCAGAATACGTATTGCCCATCACCAACAATATCTATATTAATATAGAAACAGGCAAGGTTACCATCAATCAGGACACAGCTCTGTTGGCGGGTGTGCAGGTACATATTGCCAGTGGCGCTGATTTGACTATTGCCAACGGCAAAACTGTCTATGTCTATGATAGTGATGAGTGGAATTCCAACGGTTTTGTCTGTGGCAATGCCAAATTTAAGTCAGTGGCTTATGCGCCCGGCAAAACGTATACCCGTACCAATGCAGACCTGCATGATGTTAAGATTGATGTCAACGGCAGCATCACTGCTATAGGATATATGTACACTACCGCAGGTGGTGCGGATATCTGCTCCAGCGCCGGCACCGGCGTCTACAACCAGCAAGGCAAACCCGGCACGGAGACCAAGACGTATCAGTACACGCAGAGCGGTTCCAGCGTGACGGCACATGAGATCCCCATCACCGCCGCCAAGCTGCGCAATGCTGACGACTCCTATGTGGAGACTTCCGAGGCTGCTGCCGGCGACACCTACTCCTACAAGACTGACAAATGGGTCAAGAAAGGCGATACCACCGAAGTGACCATCACCTATGACGTCAACGGCGGCACCGGCACAATGGAGGCCCAGACTGTCATCAGCGGCGAGGCGGTTACTCTGACCGCAAACGCCTTCACTCGTGAGGGCTACAAGTTCACCGGCTGGAATACAGCGGCGGACGGCAGCGGCACGAGCTATGAGGACAGCGCGTCTGTCACGCTGGACGCGGATACGACTCTGTACGCGCAGTGGACGGCCAATACTTACACCGTAACGTGGGTCAATGACGACGGCACCACGCTTGAGACAGACACGGGCGTTGCCTACGGCGCTACGCCGGAATATAACGGTTCCACTCCCACCAAGGAAGGCGATGCGCAGTATAGCTACACGTTCTCCGGCTGGACGCCCGAAGTCACCGCCGTCACCGGCAACGTGACCTACAAGGCGACCTACACCAGCACCGTTAAGACCTACACGGTCACATGGAAGAATGAGGACGGAACGGTTCTGGAGACAGACGGGAAAGTCCCCTACGGCACCACGCCGAGCTATGACGGCGCGACGCCCACCAAGGCGGCAGACGACAATTACACCTACAGCTTCAACTGCTGGACGCCCGAAATTGTTGCCGTGACCGGAGATGCAACCTATACGGCTACCTACACCAGCACGGCGATTGTCAAACACACTGTCACCTTTGACGCCAACGGTGGCGCGGGCAGCATGGACAAGCAGACCTTCGTGGCCGGTACCGATATTCGCCTGACCGCCAACACCTTCACCCGTGAGGGCTATAAGTTCACCGGCTGGAACACTCAGGCGGACGGCAGCGGCGCACCCTACGCCGACGAGGGCGCGATGATCGATCTGTCGGAGAATATTACCCTCTACGCACAGTGGCAGTTCTGGAATGGCTGGCTGACCGATGATACTGGTAAGCAGTATTATGTTAATGGCAAAGTTCAGAAAACTGGGTGGACAACTATTGGCGAGGATGTGTATTACCTCGATCCCACCACAGGATATGCGGCAACGGGTGTGTATCAGGCCCCCTACCCGGATAGTTCGATTGGAACCTATGGGCCGAATGAGAACGACCTAATTTATCACGAGGAAGAGTACAAGGCAGCAGGCTATGAAACGAAGTCTTATTTCCTCTTCGATGAGAATGGCGTGTTCCAAAAGGACTTCACAGGGATGTACACCAAGAGCGACGGCACGGCGTGCTGGATTGCAAACGGTGAGCTGTCCTGGCATGGCTGCCTGGTGACCGACGGGAAGGTTTATTGCTACGTTTCCGCCGGAGGAAGCCTGCATGAAGAAGGCGTTTATTGGATTGGTGATACGAACAACCTGCTTGACAAGGGCTACTACTACTTTAAGGATTATAAGATCCAGAAGGATACCACTGGCTTTGTCTCCAGCAACGGCAGCAAATACTATGTGGTCAACGGCCGCGCCGATACCAAGAAGGGCCTGTTCGAGCTCGACGGCAGCTACTACTATGTAAAGAGCAACTATACCATCGTGTGCGGCACATCGTACTATGTGAGCAACACAAATGGTCTGATGCCTGCGGGAACCTACACGTTCGATGCGGACGGCAAAATGGTGATTGAGACGCCGAGCACCAAGAATGGCCTTATCGAAGAGAACGGCGACCTCTACTACTATGTGGACGGTGTCAAGACCCATGGAGGGCTGATTCAGGTCAATGGATCGTACTACTACATCAACAGTTCCTGCAAGGCCGTGAAGAACTGCGACTACTACGTCAGCAATACGAATGGCCTGATGACAAAGGGCACCTATCACTTTGGATCTGACGGGAAAATGGTTATTAAGTACGGCCTTGTCGAGGAAAACGGTGAGTTCTACTACTATGTGGATGGCGTCAAAACCCATGCCGGACTGATCCTGATCAATGGAGCGTACTACTACATCAACAGCAGCGGAAAAGCCGTGACGGGTGAGTACTATGTCAGCAATACAAACGGGCTGATGGATAAGGGCTGGTATGAATTTGACAAAGACGGCAAGATGATTCAAAGCTGACCCGCTACAAGGGGCATATACCCGAGCTTTCGGGTATATGCCCCACAAAAGGATATTGACATGACGAATAAAGCAAAAATTATATCGTTAATCCTCGCGGCTCTGCTGTGCTTGTCAGCGTTCACAGCTTGCTCATCGAAGAGTGATGCTGCGGAAACTGCCGCACCAACCGCCGCGGAGACTGCCGCGCCGGAAAGTCAGGCACCGGCAAACGAGGATATCGCAGTTGAAACATCTTACGGCAGCCTCAAGTATCCGTATGCGCTTGAGGAAATCGTCAAATGCGAACGGCAGGATACCGACGGCTTGGAAAGTTATATATTCAGCGCTGTTCTGGACGGAAGTGAGATCAAAGTCTACACCATCAACTTTGCCGCCTCCGAGCGGGCGAAGCTTGGCGACCCCTTGGGCACCGTTCAGGACAGCGCGGGAAATTCTGTATATGTATATTTTCAGGTGGAGGACGAGATTGTAAACGACAACATGACAGTCGATCAAAAGAACACAGTATATGCTGCGCAGGAGACTGTCAACGACGTAATCTCTTCACTGAAGGATTTTGCCACGTTTGCAGCTGCCTGAGCCTGAGAAGAAACCAATGAATGGAGGAATTACATGATGCAAAAACGAAAAAGCACGCGACTTATATCCGCGCTGCTGGCGCTGATGCTGGTGTTCAGCCTGCTGCCGTTTTCGGCGCTGGCGGCGGACGTGGACACCGCAAAGTACGATGCGTTCCTGAGCAATCTGAAAACGCTCGAGAGCTATGCTTCTGACTACGCGTTGGCAAACAGCGGTGACGCGGTGGAGCTGGTTCTCAATTACATCCGCACCGGCATCGAGAAGTACAACACCGATAGCTGGGCGACGCTGGCCGGCGCGGAGAATACCGCATTTGTCGCATACGTTGCGGAACAGGATGCCGCGAAGGGCACAAACGCCCAAGGCACACGCTGCTTCACTGTCGATGAAACCAAAGGTGAGAAGGAAAGCGACGTTTTCACCTTCACGACGCCTGATGGTTTACAGGTGGAGCTCCCGCACATGTTCGCCACGATGGATCTGACCTACTATAACAGCAAGGCCATATCCACATTGGACTATGGCGGCTGGGCCGGTGACATCGTTGATCTGATGGAGTACACCAACGGCAAGTTGTCCGCCACCGAAGTGGAAGCCATGACCGAGGAAATTCTGAACGACTACTTTGGCATTGATGATGATGAGAACCCTGCCTTCGGCATCATGGACTTCCGCGGCGATATGGACGCCTACTACCTCATCACCAAGCTGTCCGGCAGCAAGACGATCAGTTCTCTGATGGAGGGCTATTTCACCAGCTCTCTGACGGACGCGGACCGTGCGGCCTACTTCGCTGAGAACCGCTTTGCAGACAGCAAGACACAGAGCGCCCTTCGTGCGGCGGTTTACGCGGCATATACGGGAAATTCCGCAGTTACCCTGCTGGAGGCTGACCGCAGCCTGACGGATCTCAGCGACCTGCGCACCGCCTGCTGCTACGCCTTTGCCGACTACCTCTGGAAGCTGGCAGGTGACGAGATTGGCGGTGAGACGAGCAACCCCTATTATTCCGTCTTCTCCAGCGAGGATTCGACCCTTGCTCCCGGTGTGGAGCAGAACATCTCTTACGCCCTGACGACGGACGACAAACAGATCGTCTATTACACGGCAACAGTGGATATCAGACGCGACGATGTGCAGGTTTATGCAAACTACAAGGACAACGACGCATCTTCGTGGGGCATGGCCCGCGTGACTGATCAGATGGCGGCTGCGAAGACAAATCACGCTGATGTTGAGAATTACGCCCCTGTTGTGGGCATCAATGCAGACTTCTACAACATGACAAACGGAGCGCCGCAGGGTGCGCTGGTCATGGAGGGCGTGGAGTATCACGGTGCAACCGGAAACTTTTTCGGCATTCTGAAAGACGGCACCGCGATCAT
>ERZ780151.2600-NODE-2600-length-9900-cov-11.843169_pt1 | contig 9900 bp, 9 predicted proteins | sample MGYA00510983_ERZ780151 | MGnify/ENA primary metagenome ERZ780151 (study PRJEB29588, sample SAMEA2144623) | human gut metagenome | biome: human gut; feature: human-associated habitat; material: faeces | place: Denmark | collected 2008/2010 ... | reverse complement strand
AATAAAGAAAAATCTGTCATCTTGCAAGATTTCTTCTTTAGCCAGATTATCTCTTATTTCTTTTTTCTGTCTTGCTCGCCTCTGCTGCTTCTTTTGTTTCGCAACAGCTGTTTTTTCTTCCAGCGTTTTCTTATGTTTTTTCCATAAGTGTTTCTAGTGTACGATGTTTTTCTGTCATTCATATTCTACTTGTGCATTGTCTTTGTGTCGAAAAAGCCGCTTTCAAACTTCCAGCATATTTCTATTCTATTATCAGAATAAACTTTCACTTTGTCAATCAGCTTCTCCTTTATTTCCTCTGTAAGCTCCATCTGATCAGTAAAGCATCGTAACTGGCTGATATTCTTTTCTGCCTGCTGGTCATTCTCTTGCTGAATGCTCTTCCTGCTTTGAAGTTCTTTTAACCTTTTCTCCAGTCGGGCTGTTTCTTCATCGTACTTCTTCTTTTCGACAAAAAATCCTCTCTGGATAATTTATCGTCTGTTTACTGTTCATAAAGCGACATCCATGTCTTTTTCATGGTTGCTATCGTCTTTGTCAGAGTTTTTATCTCAGCAGCTTCGGGATAAGGAATCGTCTTGTTTCTTACACCTTTGGACAGTTCCGTTTCTTTTACCAACAACGACTGATTGTAACCGCACAGCAATCTAATATTTCTGCAAATGCCTCCTGCGAATACCCTGATTTCTCCCTCTCACGTCTTAATCTCTCTCCAATTTCAATTTTTCTTCTTTCCATAAATTCCTTTCCGGAGAATGACCATAAAAAGATTTCCATGAAAAAAGACGCAAACGAAAACCCATAGAATACTCTCTTTCGGTCATTCCACTGCGTCTTAGGTGTTAAGTAATTTACCGCCTTTACATGTAGGCAATATGTAATTGTTTTCCTCTCTGCACATCAGATTTATATAAATAAATCAAATGCTTACCATTCCATACCTTATCTTTTCCACGACAGATTTACTTTTTTACACATACTTTACTTTTATCAATCAAAATATCTAAAAATTACCCGAAAAAGAAAAGGTTCATCTGCGCTTTTTACCCAGTTTTTTAATAAGTCATTTAACACTATCAGCTATGCTTTTGCATCTTCCCGCTAACCGCTTCTTTCCTGCTGCAAATGAAGCTGCTGTAGATACCATTTTTCTGAAGCAGTACATCATGGGTTCCCTGCTCTGCAATTCTTCCTTTTTCGATTAGAAGAATCTGATCTGCCTTACGCACAGTCTTTAATCTGTGGGCAATCATTATAATGGTCTTTTCCTTTGTCAGCTCCTCTACTGCATTCATCAAATCCGCCTCATTCTCCGGGTACACATTGGCAGTTGCTTCATCATTTATGGATATGTCCGCTTCAAGGATATCCATGATCTTTTGATATGTAATGATGCTCGGTCGTTTAATATCCGCTTCGATCTTATTCAGATGTGAACGGCTGATTCCTACTCTTTCTGCCAGATCTTCCCGGGATATCCCACGTTCGGTACGCAATATTCTAATTGTCTCGCCTATATCGCGATCTCCAATGTACATCTCATTACCTCCTGGTGTGCTTTATTATATAGATCAAAATACATCTGCATAGTGACCACTGGTGACATATTTCACCAGGTATTGCTCATTCAGAAATTTTGACATTTAATTCCCATAATTCACACAAATATGATTACTAATAAAAAAACATATATACGGTTATTCTTCTAGTCTAACGGTCAGATAAATGCTTGTCACATCTTTTACACGATCATTGCTGTGAATAGTTTTTCACATATAAAATAAAAATCGGCCATATCAAACAGATTTGACAATAGCCTGTTTTTAATATTACATTTCATTTTTTAGTAAATCAACTTTATCTAAGCGTTCCCACGGTAAATCCAAATCCTTTCTCCCAAAATGCCCATATGCTGCTGTCTGCTTATATATAGGTCGTCTTAAATCGAGCATCTTAATTATGCCGGCAGGTCTCAAGTCAAAATTTTTGCGAATGATCTCTATCAAACGTCCATCAGAGATTTTTCCCGTTCCGTATGTGTCTACCATAATTGATGTTGGATGCGCAACACCAATCGCATCCAGTTCTTCCTCGGACATTCGGTTTTCTTTTGCCTCTAATGCCTTGTTTACTCCCAACGCAATACCTGCTGACTGTTCATCAATCGTTGTAATAACCCCGCAGGTATCCGCGTCAAATCCGAATTTTGCCCTATTATATCCGATTTCCCGAATAGTATCTCTTACAATTATAGGGATATCAATATAGACATTCGTTGTAATTTATCCCATAAGCATAACTAATCCTGTTGTAGTTACAGTCTCACATGCCACACAGCTCATGGGATCTTTTTCCATCAGTGCGTCCAGAATCGCGTCTGATATTGCATCGCACATCTTGTCCGGATGCCCCTCAGTAACAGATTCTGATGTAAATAATCTTCTTTCCATAAAATTTCATCTCCTAAGTTCTCTTATACATTGCAAACTATTTTATTATTCTGTTGAAATGTACCGTTTATCCAATAGGTGTCTACAGATCAGCATTCGTATCCTTTGTCTATAGAAATTAAGCCTTTTTTAATATAGAATATTTTTCTCTAGCCTTTCAAGTACCCCTGCAAAAATAGCATCTTACACGGAAATTTTTGTAATATAGCAGATGTTAAGCAAATTACACACGGTCATTTTTCAGAAGATTACTAATATGCAGTAACATATTATTCACAGTTTCTTTTCTCTCCTGCGAACACATTTCCAAAAGTTCTGATAAATAAGCAGAATACTGGATTTCTTTTCCTGTTAATAGATAGCGGCAATTTATATGAAACCTTTCGTCTAAAAATATAACCATCTCTAAACTAAGGTTTTCTTCCCCCATCTCTATTCTTTTATATTCACTGTCTGTTATCCCTAATTCAGCCGCCACTTCACTTGTACTTTTTCCAAGCTGAATCCTGCATTTCTTTAAGCGCTTTCCTATAGCGCTCATTTGTTGTCTATTGTCATTCATCATAGTATTAGTTCCTCGTATAATATTTTGAGTGCCTATTCATGATAATTTTATCATCAACAAGCACTCCGGATTCCTAATATTTAACTGTTTTTCCACATTTTTTCTACCATTTTAGCCCATTCTTCCGCGTATGGTGTGCATTTATCACATAAATGCTCCACATCTTCTGGTGTTTGCAGATCTGTAGACTTTGCCCCTCCTTATTATTTTACCTCTTGCATCGTGTATTAGGCCGGTCTGTTTGCATACATAGATTCACCAATGACCAGCCTCAAGAATATTCAATATTTCAATTAATCTCATGTAATAATTCTTCCAACATTACCAGCCCAAAACACACTCTCCCTCAAAGCAACTTTTTATATAAATTATTCTTACAATCAGGCTTTCCTAACGTACATAATGCTCTTAAACAGCCCATCCAAGACTTTCTTGCTGAATATGATAAAGTTTTTCGTATAGGCCTTTCTTGCTCATCAATTCCTCATGTGTCCCTTTTTCTACCAATCGACCACTTTCCAAAACAATAATCTGGTCAGCGTCAACAACTGTACGTAGGCGATGTGCTATCATAATAACTGTTTTTCCTTCTATCAACTTCACAATAGCACGTTGAATCAGAATTTCATTTTCCGGATCAAGAGATGCTGTTGCTTCATCCAAAAGTATAATAGGAGCATCTTTTAACAGTGCCCGAGCAATTGATATTCTTTGACGTTCACCTCCAGATAATGTGCTACCATTTTCTCCCAGTACAGTCTGATAGCCATCCGGCAATCTCTGAATAAATTCATCACAGTATGCCGCCTTTGCTGCTGCCATAACCTGTTCTTCCGTAGCATTCATATTACCTACACGAATATTATTAAATACTGTATCATTGAAGAGCGTCACATCCTGAAATACGAAGGACATACTCCTCATTAAATGCTCCGGATCAATTGTGCTGATATTCGTTCCTCCAATTATAATTTCTCCTTTTCTCACATCCCAAAAACGAGCAATTAATTTTGAAACTGTACTCTTTCCACTACCAGAAGGCCCTACCAACGCTGTAACACTACCACTCGGAATTGTAAATGACACATTCTTAATGACATCTTCCTGATTATAGGCAAATGACACATTTTTTAATTCAATATCATACTTGGTAATATCCTGTTCTTTTCCTTCCATTGCAGTCGTTGTCAACAATGTTCGCATACGGCTTGTAACAGTCTCCAAGTGGAACAAAGATGTCAACTGCGAAAGAATTGCAAGAATAGGTCCGTAAATCTGTGTTGAAAACATAAATAACACCAACAAGTTAAGTAATTCAATATTACCTCCTGTTATTAACACTGTTCCAATAAAAATTGTAATACCAAGACCCGCTTGTAAAATAAGACTTGCTCCTTGTACCAATATGCCAGAAGCCAGTTCTACCCTTATTGCTATTTTTTTCATTGCTTGAAGTGCCTTATCCAGAGACGAAAAGCGCGAACCACCAAGACCACAAGATTTAATAATTTTAATTCCTTCTAAATACTCCTGGATTTGGCTAGATGCCTCTAATTTCACTTCAACTTGTTTATCAAATAAACGAATTTGCAATTTACGCCCACATAAAATGATAATGAACGTAATAGGCATAGTACAGAATATTGCAAGTGCCATACGCCCATCAAAAAAAGCAAGACAAACACAGGTCAAAGTAACCGAAAATATATTAGCAATTAACGGAGGAATTGTACTACTAAGCATAGATTCCATGCTACTGCAATCCGCCATCATATTTGTTGTAATGTCGGACAAATCTTTCGTATTGAAAAAGCTCATAGGAAGTTTACGAAGATGTTCTGCAATCTGCAATCTAGTTGTGCTCGCCTCTTTATATGAAGCAATATAGGTTTTTCTATAATCATTTTTTGCTGCTAAAAATACAAGAATGGCAGCCACCAAACCTACCCCCAATAATTTCCATAAAGCCGACCAAGATATCTCTTGTCCAGTAAATGGCTTCAACACTTCCCAAAAGAGCAAACAAGCCACCATTGCCGGAAGAAGAAGAGCTAAATTAGTTATAGTGCAGGCTATAATAGCCTTTTTCAAATCAGAATATCCTTTATCAGATAGCATAAGTTTTTCTTTCAGTTTACTCATGAATTACACCGCCTTTCCTGTTCCGATTTTCCAATTTATTGATTCTGTATAGCTGCTCCACATCTGCGCATATCTTCCGTTCTGTTTCAGAAGCTCATCATGTGTTCCTACCTCGATCAGTTTACTTTTTTCCATAACAAGTATCTGGTCGGCATTACGGATTGTAGATAAGCGGTGTGCAATCATAACAACCGTTTTATTCTGAATTAGTTTTTCAAATGCTTTCTGAATCAAATATTCGTTTTCTGGATCGCTGAAAGCGGTTGCCTCATCCAATACAATAATCGGCGCATCTTTCACAATAGCTCTGGCAATAGCTATTCTTTGTCTCTCTCCGCCGGATAAATGAACACCTGTACTTCCAATCACAGTTCTATATCCATTAGGCAGCTTTTGAATAAACTCATGACATCTTGCTGCCTTTGCTGCAGCAATTACTTGTTCTTCCGTTGCATTTTTATTCCCCATACGGATATTTTCAAGAATACTTTGCTTAAACAAAAATGTATCCTGAAAAACAAAACTAACTTTATCCATTAAATCATCCAGCGGAATATCTCTAATGTCAGTACCGCCGATTTTAATACTTCCATCTGATACATCGTAAAAACGTGAAATCAGATTTGCAATTGTGCTCTTTCCGCCTCCAGATGGTCCTACAATAGCTGTAACCATTCCTTGACCTGCCAGGAATGATACATGTGACAATGCTTTTACAGCAGAATCCTTTTCATAAGCAAAGCTGACATCTTCAAACGCAATATCATAATTACTAATTGACACAGCCGCCGAAGTTTTTTGTGGCAAAGCCGGAATTCTTAAAATCTCGTCCATACGTTCAACACTTCCATCTATCTGTGTAAACGACTCTGAAATATACATGATTTTATTTAACACTCCAGATATTGCATGAACAATAATTAGATAGAATATAAACGTCAATGAATATTCTCTATAATCTGTAGTATGCGTTCCAACATAGATACCAACTGGAATCAAAAGCAAATAAATATTATTAATAATTGTTGTAAAAGCTGGCATACAATTTTGCCATCCCAAAGCATACTCTAAAACAAAAGAAGTATAGTCTGTAATGGATTTACTTAACCTTTTAAAAGAATCTGCTGTTTGATTAAATGCTTTGATTTCTGACATACCACGTACATATTCCACAGAAGCACTATTCATATTTTCCTGTGCAGTCTGAAATCTATGCATCTTTTCTTTGGCCTCTCCATTGAACCCCATGAACTGTACAACAAAAGCCAGAACAATACCAAGAAGTGAAACCACACCATATCGCCAGTCTATTCCTAAAAGAATAATAACTAATACCAATGGAGCCACTAAGGAAGCAATAAAGTCAGGAAGCTGATGAGCAATAAACCCTTCAATACTTTCAATATTTTCATCCATTACTTTTCTAAGTTTTCCGCTACCTAATATCAAATGATATCCTAACGGTATCTCTGTAATATGATTCGCAAAAGCTACTTTCAGTTCATACAAAGTTCCAAAAGCGGCAACGTGCGAACACAAAAGTGCTATAAAATAGAATACAATGTTCCCCAGTATTCCGCACAATGCCAACCAGCCCCACATTGAAATCGTTGAAACATCCAAGTTTGACATTTCTGGATATACATTCAATATCTCCCTAATAATATAATAAATAGATAAATACGGAACAAAAGAGCATACTGCAGCCACAGCAGATAAAAATCCTGACACAAATACTAGCTCTTTGTGTCCAGAAGCTAATTCTAAGCAACGTGATAAACCCGTTTTCGCTTTTGGCTGCTTACTGTTTTGTTTTGCCATGTTTAAACCTCCTTCTTGTTATATCCAATTTTCTCTAACAGAAAACTGGGCGTATTAATTTGAAAATCATCTGTTATACAACCATCTTCTAATCTCAATGCTCTTTCACAGCAAGAAAGCGCACATTCTGCATCATGAGTAATTACCAGTATTGTACGTCCCATTTTTGCAAGTTTGCGGATCATACTACTGACATGTCTCATATTTGTTCCATCCAAACCACTTGTTGGTTCATCTAAGACGATAATGGGGGCATCATGCATCAATGCCACTCCTAATGCCAGTCTTTGCTTTTGCCCTCCTGACAAAGTTGAGGGGTGCTGCTTAATAAATGGAATTAATTCCAGTGCAGTCAATATTTCTTTTGCCTTTGTTTCTCGTTCTTTGTTCATTTCAGAACCAGTAGTCAATTCATCAAGCAGATCTTCCCCAAAAAGCTGACTATCCAAATCTTGAGGAATGTACCACACCTTTCCCAAACGTTCTTTAGGTTTACATTTTTTTCCAAATAAAACCACTTCTCCGGAATCTTCTTTTAGTAATCCCGCAAGAATTCTTCCTAATGTACTTTTTCCTGTGCCATTTGGACCTATAATCGCAATTATCTCTCCCCTGCGACATTGAATTTGCAAATTATTTGCCACTTTTTTTGTTCCAAAACATTTACAAACCGCTTTTACTTCCAAGACAACTTCATCTGTAGCAACCGATTCATGTGAAATATATTCCATTTTATTTAAATCGGGTGTGCGTAGTCCCAATGTATGTATTTCCTTTTTTGATAACTCCTTCATTTGAACAGCAGAAAATTCTTTTACAATTTGCCCATTTCGCACACATAAAAACCTATCAGCCAATCCCATTAAATAGTAAAGCCTATGCTCCGCTATTATAATAGTCTTACCCTGCTTTTTCAGTCCTCGGATAATGTCAGCAAAGCGATATGTTGACTCTATATCCAAATTTGCAGAGGGCTCATCCATCACATATATTTCTGGTTGAATTGCCTCTGCAGAAGCAATTGCTACTTTCTGACGCATACCATAAGATAAACTGTGTAAACTATTTTCCAATATGTCCAGAATATTCATATGTTCCGCAGAACGATATACATTGTTTTGAATCTCCTCATGAGAGTAACCATAGTTTTCACAACCAAATGCAATCTCACCGGCTACTTCATTGGCAAAGAATTGACTTCTCGGGTCTTGAAATACATTTCCTACAATTTTTCCTCTTTCCCATGATGGAATTTCATTCAATAATTTACCATCCACAAAAACTTCGCCACTCAAATCCCCTTCATAAAAATAAGGAATTAGCCCGTTAATAACTCTAGTCAAAGAACTTTTTCCACTGCCAGATGGTCCTGTCATTACAATTATTTCGCCCGCGGCTATATCTAATGATATTTGATGAAGTTGATCTCCGTTCCCATTATAAGAAAACGTCAGGTCACGGATTTTAATTTCTTTTCCCATTCCGACCCTCCTATAAAATGCAACAGCCTATGGATGCACCCAAAGTAACCAACATCAGAAAAAAATCCCAAAAAGACATCTGACTTACATAATAACTTTCTTTTTTACACGGACTTTCGATCCCTCTAACAATAGCGGATGCCGCTAACTCATCCGCTATTTTCAAGGATCGGAAAACCATTGGTACTATCGCATATTCCAATGTGTTCATCGGATGCCTTAAAACATTTCCTGCTGATTTTAAAAATCCACGTATTTTCATCGCTTCCTTCACTTCCCCAAACTCATGTATCACCGTTGGAGCAAAGCGCAACATTACGATCAAAACAAGCATAACCTTTGTAGGAATAGGCATTTTCCGTAAGCTAGCCGTTAGTTTGCCAGACGGAATTTTTGCAAGAAGATATGCCGGCATAGCCGGCAAAATCAGCTTGTAAATCATACTCAAAAGAAGAGGCGAAGGAAAACTAATGGAATACTTTGTTTCCAGTAATAAGCCAGCAATTGCAATTAAATAAATTCCAAAACACCCAATTGCCTGTTTATACAATCCAAACCAACACAAAATCAAGAATATCCAACAGGTAAAAATACCATGGGCTAAAATGCTTCTTGATAAGAAAGTAACAAAACAAGCACAAAGCGTAAGAAAAAGAACAGTCCGTCCATCAATTCTGTCAATCCGCCGTTGCTTTTTACTTTCCCCTATCATCCTACAATACCAGCTTTTTGGAAATGTTTTCTCAGAAGCCGCTGGCCGAATAAAGTACCGAGAATTGCAAGCGATGCAGTAATTACCACGCCCAAAAGCATTAATGCTGGAGATGTAACCATGGAAAGCTGCATATTAAGAGTATTTGTATCAAAACCACTGCTTGCAGCCATTTCTTTATAACTATCCCACGCCCACCACAACGGTACTGCGCAACCTACAAAGTTTCCAACGCTATTGATCGTCCAACCAATTCTGTTCCTAATTGGATTGCGATATGTATTTTTCCCAATCATTGATACTTCTGCAATTGCAGCTACTAAAATAAAATATGGAATCAAGAACGCATATCCCATAACGCCTTGAATCAATCCATATACTGCGGCCCACGCAAATAATAGTCCATGCTTATTTACACGATTGGCTGCTACTAAATAGAAAATGGCTCCAATAAATCCATCAATTCCTGCCGAACCGTACAGATACACTACCGGAAAAGGCAGAGTTACGGACCCAATAATCATTGTAATGATGAAGCAAATTACCATCATCGCAGCAATCGTCATAATATCACGAATGCCAAATTTGTTTTTTTCATTCTTTTCTTGCATAATATAATCCTCCTGATTAAATATAATAATAGTGTAGTTAGATTAATCTAACTACACTATTATTGGGTATTCAAAGTTTTTTAGGGTCTTTACTTTTTAGGGTCTTTCGTTCGGGTTC
>ERZ780151.2591-NODE-2591-length-9921-cov-1.610987_pt1 | contig 9921 bp, 7 predicted proteins | sample MGYA00510983_ERZ780151 | MGnify/ENA primary metagenome ERZ780151 (study PRJEB29588, sample SAMEA2144623) | human gut metagenome | biome: human gut; feature: human-associated habitat; material: faeces | place: Denmark | collected 2008/2010 ... | reverse complement strand
CTGCACTTGCCATTGCTTTATTTTTAGAAGCGGTTTTTAAATTCATTTTTGATTCTTTTATCATTACGCCTCCAATTCCCATAAGTGCAAACGATATAGCATATTGCGAATTTTTCATTATCATTCCGCTTGTTACTGCCGGCAATTCAACATATTGTTTGATTTGATTTTGTATCGCATCTATTTTTTCAATTTCTTCAATACCTCTTCCTTTACCGAACTGAATCTTTCTTATAATACTATATTGTTCCTGAAACATACTCAGATGATATGTTAATAATCCATTTTTTCGTTTTGCATTTATTTGCAACTGATTTAAAAGATCATTTTGACATTTTTCCAGCCTGGCATTTGCATCTGCTATCTTTGTAAACGCTTTTATATTCTTCTTTGTCGCCTCTTTATCTAACTTAGCTGATTTGTTAATCTGTTGTGCGAACAATATTCCCAAAAGCACTTCACTCGTAATAATAATCCCCCCTATTCTAATATTATTGTTTCATCTGAACCTGAAAAAATATTGTCTTTAGTTATTAAATCCTTTTTAAAATCATTTTCTGTCATCCCAAACTCATTTCCAATGCTTATTATTCCACCCTGAATACTATCATAGGAATTATTTTTTATGCCGTCTAATATATCCTGCAAACCATCACTTACATTTTTTACAAGATTACCATTTTCCTTATTGATAATATACTTTAATGTATTTTGGGATGCTCTGATTTCATGTTCTGCTCTTTTATATAAAGCAATAACCTGCGAATTTCTTTTTTCAAATTCTTTAGAAAAACGAATTGTATCAATAAGGTTAGAACATATCAGTGTGGTAACAACTTCTCCTACATACTGACCTATATATGCACCTACAACAGGTATCGGAATCAGCACTTCTCCTATCGCACCACCAACACATTTACCTATATATCCGGCTGTTATATAGGCTGCTGTCTCTGCTGTTTTAGCAATGAATTCATCCGTTGTTATCTCCCCGCTTGCCAGAGACAGCACCTGCTTTGCTATTTGAACCGAACCATTTACTAAGATTGAAGCTTCTGTATGTTCTAATGCAATCTGCTTCATCAGGGCTCCTGTTGCATAACCTGCGGCTGCAGCTGTCACGGTGTCTTTAACAGTATCCTTAACCGCTTCCTTGCAATCTTTTTCTCCTTTTACAACTGAAACCGCATTTGTTGTCACTGACAATGCAGAAGCAAATATTGCCGAATTAACAGCTTCTTCTTTTCCTGCCTGATTTATTCCCTTAGCTTTCATTGCAAAATCTGTATCACTTATTTTATGCACAACATTTTCAGTGTACATTGCAGTTGCCTGCACACGCATTGCAATGCGGCTTTCCGCCTCTTTTTCCAGCATTTTGGCAGATGTTTTTAAACCGGGATTTTCACCTTTTAAAGTCTGCCGCATCAAATATTCATGATTTTCAAGACCGCCTTTGCTCCTATTGAGCTTAGAATTTGTAATCGCATAATTGTGTTCACTATTTGCAATAATTCTCTGCTGATCATCTGAAAGCCCTTTATACCGGCTTTGGACTACTTTTATCGGTGTAACATGATCTGTATCTGATATCAATTGGATGTTTTTTTATCGCTTTTTCAGTATTGCCACTAAAAACACGTTCACCGGTATAATCATCCTTTCGCGATTTTCTATCTCCATATTGGTTTTGCTTATATTTTTTTCTCTTAGCAATATCGTCAATCTCTCTTGCCAATGTACCTTCCTCCATTCTTTAGGGGATATTATATATCCCCTAAAGCTAACTGTCAACTATCGACAATGTTTATTGTTTTTATACAGATAATTAAATCTTACCTTCCTTCTGTTCTCTTTTAGAGATTTTATATCTCTCTTGCAGCTAATCGTCATTAAATCTTTTCCGTTATATCATTATTATATATCTACTTAAATTGTTCACACTAACAGACAAGATGTATTCCAACTTGTTTGTTACATATACTAATACTAGACCATACATCAAAATATTTTAACCTGTAACGCAAAGGAGGACTACCCTATGGAAAAAGGCTGTCTTGGCAACGCAATAAGAAATGCCCGCCTAAAAGCAAATATCACACAGGAAGACCTGTCTGAAAAGCTCGGTATATCTGTTACCCATCTTAAACATATCGAGTCAGAGCATCGTCTTCCATCAGTTCCATTGCTTATAAAAATAATGACTGTTCTTGGTATGTCATTTGATGATGTTGTTTTCGATGCTCCCAAAGAGTCAAAACTTCTTAACAACACCATCAATCTCTTAAGACAATGCCCTGACCGTGATTTAAACATTATCAACGAAACGCTTCATGCCATGCGTAAATATGAATAAATTTCAGATTTACGCAGGTTATTTTTTATATGTTCCTGACATATTAATATATAAGTCTACTGTTTTACCTTTCTGTTTAATAACTATCTTTTTCTTATATACCTTAATTTTAATTGTCATCTTTTTCTTTTTTCCTTCATAACTATCTTTTCCAACCTTATAAATCGTTAATTCCTCATAGCCTACAATTCTATCATCCGAATTTGGAGATGAATTCATTTTGGAAAGAACCAGTTTCCCCTTATATGCACTTTTCTTTTTTAATGTAGCTACATATAATTCTCTATATCCATTGCTTTTTCTTTCTTTAGAATAACTTCCCGTATAATTTATTGCCGCCTCTGCTTTCCTGCTTACTAATCCTTCACCACCTTCAATTACTAAAACTGCTGCTAATAAAAAACATAAAATCTTTTTAATCTTCATTGCTTTTTCCTCCTGTTTATTCGTTTTTATATTTTTTCAAATAACATTACTGCTATCTGATAAAACCATTTTGTAAAGCCTTTTACTCGTACTTCTTTATCAATGCTATATTTTTCTTTTCATATTTATTTAACAAACTGTCGCTCCATTTCGACGGTTTGATTGATGGAATGTACCAGCTTTTGTCATTAAAATACTTCTTTAAATCTGCTGAATCAAATATGTATCCATGTCTTGCAAATATCTCATTTCTTGCAAGTCTGAGTTTCTTTTTTGACATTTTGGATACTTCGGATTTTTTGACATATCTCGAATCACTTGAATCAAGAATATAATCATCATGCTCATCATATTCCAACTCTGCCGATAAATCTGGTGTGTCATTTGTTTTAGTATCAGTGCTGCTGCTCTTATCTGAATCGTTTTCATCATTATTGGTTCCACTACCATCTTTCATGCTATCATCCTTAAGTAAATATGTTGCCTGGTCTTCAACCCTTACCTCAAGTTTCGATATAGTATTTAGATCTTTTTTTACATAAAATATACCTTCTGTCTTTTTACCGGATGCAAGATGTATGCCGTGAGTATTTTTTAATCCCTCTAACCAGTTATTTGTATCAACACCATAGTCATCTGCATATATTGTAAAATCATCTGAACTCACATACCATTCTTTCTTACCCATATTTTCAATAAAATACTTGAAATAAATTGCAGGAGTTCCATCATCTGCCGTAGCACTTCCAAAATCAGTTATCGTATATTTTAACCATGTGCCAATCCATTTTATTTTTACTGTATCCCCAACAGAATATACTTTATCATCTCCTTTTTTTGTCTCATTTTCGCTATCATCTGTTTTGTCTTCCGATGTATCTTCTTCTGAGGTATCGTCTTTTCCATCCGACAAAACTTTTTCAAGTAAAGATGCCATAACCAAAGGACTTTGTGATACCTTATTGAGTGATAAATAACTTGGCTCAAAACTTTTATTTTTTTTGTCAACATCAAACTGAATTAATGCTTTCACATCTTCATCATCATAAGTACAATATCCCGTAAATTCAACAACATCATATTCTTTTTCGCCATCCTCTGATTTATCTTCTTCATCATCCGATTTTTTCTTACTTCCTTTAAAATATTTCCATGTGGGACTGCTGAAAAAATCATCAAATGCCTCACCATATGTAATATCAGGATAATTATCGTTTACACCATTTTTTACTATCTTAATGTATTCATTATCAGACTGTGCAATGTCTGCTGCATGATCTTTTACATCACTTGTATCACATCCGACAAGCATTACCAGCATAATACATATTGTCAATATCAATGTAACTCTTTTCATATGTTTCATCCCCGCTCTCTTTATATAGTGTATCGTATCATTGATACAATACAATTTACAAATGCTTTATTATTCAAAGGCCGAAATCTATGGCAAGCGGATATTCACAATCAGCTCTGTTACAAGCAAGTCCCCACAACTTATTACTATACGCAATAGAAGTGTGGGGACTTCTTTGATAAGATTAAATTAATTCTGCCTTTTGATTCTTTTATTTCTTATTAAAATATTAAGATTGGCTTATTTCAGAATTATCTGTTTCATTATCATCCTGATAAAGTTTGTAAAAATCATAAAGGAAATCACTAACTGCTTTATATGTACTATCATCATCTTCATATGTACTACCATTCCATTTTATCTTCTTTACCCCACTACCTTGAAATGCGTTTTCTGATATTGATGTGACGCTATCAGGAATATCAATTGTCTCTAAACTGTTGCATTTACCAAAGACATTTTTTCCTATTTTTTCTACACTTTTGCCAATCTTTATATTATACATTTTACTACAGCCATAAAAGGCATAATTACCTATGCTTACAACACTCTTAGGTATTTCAATATTTTCCAGTAAAGTGCAGCCGTAAAATGCTCCATCACCTATGGCTGTAACAGTTCCAGGTATTTCTGTCACCTTACATCCAAATTTCAGTTCATTTGTTGCCGTTTCTACAATTGCACTGCACTCATTCCTGCTATCATATTTTGTATTTTCGCTGTCTACCTTTATATCCAGTAAACTATTGCAATTATAAAATGCTCCATCACCTATTTGTACCACATTTTTAGGAATTTCTATGCTTGATAAACTTGTGCAGCCGTAAAAAACACACTCATCTATTTCCGTAACAGAATCCGGTATTTTTATTTCTTTTAGATTTTCACAACCATAAAATGCTGATATTCCTATTTTGCTTACATCACTTGTTATTTCTATATCTGTTAGTTTCTCGCAACCCTTAAATACACGATCTTTTAATTCTTTAGCACCTTTAATTTTTACACTTTCTAATTGATTACAATCGGTAAATGCACTTTCCCCAACACTTGTTATATTTTCAGGCAGCTCTACTTCTTTCAAGTAATTACATTCGTAGAATGCATAATCTCCTATGCTTTCGATCTTATCCTTTAAATTAATGCTGCATAATGAACAACCAGAAAATGCATAGTTTCCTATTTTCGTAAGATTATCCGGCAGCTCTATTTTCGTAGTGTAACAATTATAAAATGCATAGTCTCCTATACTTGTTACACTAACAGGAATTTCTGTCTGTTGACATCCTATAACTAATTCATTTGTTTCTGTATCTATAACTGCATTGCAGTTATTTCTGCTGTCATATTTTGTATTTCCCGCATCTACTTTTATGGCATTTAGATTTGAAAATGCATTAGTACCTATATCTGTAAGTTTTTCCGGTATTGCAACATTTCTCACTCCTGTATCATAAAATGCATACTTTCCTATACTGGTAACACTATCCGGCAATGCCACATTTATATTTTCACACCCATAAAACGCATACTCACCTATTTTTGTTACTCCCCCTTTAAAATCAATTTCATCCAAACCAGTACAATTATAAAATGCTTTATCTCCTATACTTGTTACATTCTCCGATATTTCTGCCGTATAATTACAACTATCATTATAATAGATGGTTTTGCACAGATTACCATAGAACGCATTATCACCTATGCTTGCCACAGTAGCCGGTATCTCTGTCTTTTTGCACCCCACTTTCAACTCATTTGTAGCAGTTTCTATAATGGCATTACAATGTTTTCTGCTATCATATTTTGTATTGTCAGTGCTTACAATGATTTTTTCCAACCTCCTACAGTTTCCAAATACATTTTCTCCTATATTGGTAACACTCTCTGATATATCTATGCTATTTAAATCTTCACAATTATAAAATGCATTGTCCCCTATATCTGTAAGTCCATCTGGAATTGCGAGCATTTCTATGCCATTTCCATAAAACGAAGACTTTCCAATATAATTCACATTGTCTGGCAAATTTATTTCCGACATATAACTGCATCCATAAAATGCATTATCTCCTATTCCTATTACACTTTCTGGTATCTCCGTGTTTTCACACCCTGCTTTCAACTCATTTATAGCAGTTTCTATAATGGCATTACAGTTATTTCTGCTATCATATTTTTCATTGTTATCAGCTACTTTTATGCTTGACAAATTAATACATTTTGAAAAAGGATTTCCTTTAATCTCAGTAACACTTTCTGGAATATAAACTTTTGTCAAATTTTCACAATCATAAAATGCATTGTCTTCAATTGAAGTAATCGTATCTGACATTTGTATTTCACTAAAACTTTTACCTGCAAATGCATTTTCTCCAATTGAAGTAACCGTATATCTTACACCTTTATAAAGAACATTCTTAGGGATAGTTACGGATGAACTGTTAAACTCACATATAGCATCAACATTATCTTCCGTTATCTGAATTTTTTTTAATTCCACAGGTGTTGGTGCAGTTGTCGGTTCTTCTGTTGGTTCCTCTGTTGGTTCCTCCGTTGGTTCCTCTGTTGGCTCTTCCGTCGGTTCCTCTGTTGGCTCTTCTGTTGGTGCAGTTGTCGGTCTGAGTGTTGTCGTTATTGTTGCTTTCGGCTTTTCAGTTATCTTCGGTATCACTGTGAATTTAGGTGTAGGTGTAACATAAACATGAGGAGTATTTGTTACTTCACTTGTAGGTCTGAGAGTAATTTCAGGTTTATCAGTATTTTCCGGATATACAATCTGAGAAGGTTTTTTTGTGTTTTTTACAGTTGGCTTTTTTGTAGGTTTAGTTGTTTTTTTAGGTTTACTATTATTTATCACCTTAACAGTACATATGTACTTCTTTTTACCTATCTTTGCCTGTACTTTTGCCGTACCTTTTTTTATTCCTTTAACTTTTATACCCGTTTTGGTTCCTTTAGAAATTTTTACTAATTTTTTTCCTTTAATAACAGACCATTTAACCATTAACTTATTCTTCTTAAGAGTTATCTTAGCTGTTTTTCCTTTTTTTACATTAATTTTCTTTGTAATACTTACTTTTGATGCTGCATTAGAATTATTCACATTACAAAGCGTTAATGATAATACTAAAACAACGGTAAGATATTTTTTTAATTTTCTTTTCATACTTTTTACCTCATTTCTTGATTATTTTTCCACTTCTACTCAATTATACTACCCGTCCACGACACTATGTGTCGTCCGGAATATTATTTTTAATTTGTCAAATTTTTTGTCCCGAAATATTTAACACCACCTTTTATAAAATGTTTTATCCACATCACACTACTCCCCTTTTATCATATGTGCTCTAGGAATCTTCCAAACGAAGAATTTCTGTAGTACATTCATTTACATACCATCAATTTTCATCACATAGCTGTCTTTTTCCCTGTTATAGCTGATTGTTCTTCTTTTTCCGGTTTCAGTATTAAAATCTGCCAGAAATGCTCTTATATCAGCTATATCTCTCTGCACCGTCCTTTCATCTATCCCAAAATCTGCTGCCGTACCTGACAGACTTATGGTCTTTCTTTGTTCAAGCCATGTATAAAGCCTGAGCACCCTGTAACTCTTACTGTATCTCATAAAAAAATCCCCCTGTATCACTTGATGGTCATATGCTAACAAATTATCTTTACGACTTTGTAATAGTGATTTCAGGGGGACTTTTCCCGGCTTTTGGGATTTAAGATTATCAACTTTTCTTACTTCCAGGACCCGTCATTTCTTATTTTTAAATTCAATCTTTTTATATTCGTATTCTTTGCTTACCTCTCTTATAAATACATCACACTCCCTTTTTAAGTTTTCTTTCTGTTTGTATTCACTTTTATTTTTCTCCTCTTTTTTAGTTTCAGCAAAGTTTTCCCAGATGCCTTTTTGTTCTGTCATTTTATTTTTTATCGTTATCATCAAATCTGTTATTTTTCCTTTAATCCTGCTGTCTTCGGCATCCTTTTCTTTTTCTATGCACCTCTTTCCTGCTTCGAGATATATTTCCATCGCATGAAGTTCTTCTTTTATCAGCACAAACATATCTCCCGCATTTATTATCTCATTTATTTTACGCCACGCTTTCGATTTCTTCTCATTTTCATATCCTGCCATAGCAGAACTTAAATATTTTCCGGCATACGATTTGATTTTATTATAGCTGTCATTACTTTCAATATGAGCCAAATATGAATCCATATATATTTTTTCTGATGTGTTACTTTCTTTCAATGAATCTTTCTGTACTAATCTTTCTGGCTGTTTATGGCTCTTTATCCATGCCATAACAAGCATTTCAAGAAGTTTCATATAATTATCGTCAGTCTTTTTCATCGTTCCATTATCACACATATCATTCATTATTTTATATGCATTTTCAAGACATATATATTCCATACCATATTTTTCTGCATCTTTGTAATCATCTGCTGCCTCCTGCCATATTTTTAATTCTTCTTCTGTGCTGTTTTTTCTATGCTTTAACAAATACCTTGCTATCATCATATAGTTACATTCTTTTCTAAGTGTTTCAATCCGTTCGTTATTTATTTCGTATTCTTCGCAGTCTATATCTATATCTGCAGATAATCTTACTTTTATTTCTACTTTGCAAATAATACTTCTGATATATTCATCACTTATACCTCCTGCATTGTATAAGTCTTTTGCTTTTTCTATATTCATTGCTTTTTTTACACTGGCATCATCATCTTTATAATCAGTTAAAGTTTCCGAGAGATTTACAAGCAGTATTATATGATACTTTACAAACGAATCATCCTGTTTATACTTTTGTATTATACAATTCACCAGCTTTTCTTTAAATTCTTCATTCTGCCAGTTATCTATCCTATCAATAGTTTTTATAATATCTTCATATGAAACAGCCTCTTTTTGTGCATATTCATATATAAAATCAAATACCTCCGGTTCTATTTCACTATCCCCCAGCATTTCATAATATTTTATACATTCTTCCCATAAATCGTCTGTTTCTTTTATATTTTCACTCTCTGCTCTATTTCGTGTTATCATTCCAGTGTTACTGTTTTTTTCTCTTCTACCGATATTTTCTGTAATGTTTTTTTCATCACCATATTTTATATATTCAGCAAAATTATTTTTTCTTTTTGTGTTCTTTTCAATAATATACATTTTATAATATGCTGCTATTACATAATTGATCGCATATGCATCTCTTTCTTTTTCTGCATCATTTTTTTCAAATAATATAAGTTCCATTGCATACTTTTCTGCCTCCGCTTCATTACCCATTTTCATAAAAATATTGATAAGCTTAAGACATATATTGCACGAATAACCTATCAGACAATTCTTATTTTCCAAACGCTTTCTGTCGTTATCAAGCACGCTTTTATATGCAGCTATAGCTTTATCATATTTACCTGTTTTTTTATACATTTCGGCTATATTATCCATAGCTGTTTCTAATAATTCCTCCCCATCTTCATATGCCTTTTTATAATACTTTTCTGCCATTGCAAACTTTCCGTCTGTCTCTAGTTTTTTTGCATATTCCGTACAGGTTATATCATCAAACCACAACTTTGTTGTACCATTTTCATCGGTTATACTCATATCAGATGTATCTGTATCTTCATTTTTCCTAAGTTCAGTAAGTATTTTCTGATATTTATATGCCTTATCCATATCAGCATAATATTTATTTTTGTAAACTGATATAAAATCCGAGTCCGAATAAAAATCAAATATTTTTTTATA
>ERZ780151.2589-NODE-2589-length-9932-cov-2.411056_pt1 | contig 9932 bp, 9 predicted proteins | sample MGYA00510983_ERZ780151 | MGnify/ENA primary metagenome ERZ780151 (study PRJEB29588, sample SAMEA2144623) | human gut metagenome | biome: human gut; feature: human-associated habitat; material: faeces | place: Denmark | collected 2008/2010 ... | reverse complement strand
TTCAATCTTTAGTTTGTATCCCTTTACCTTTTTCAGCTCATCTGTTATGCTTTTTATCTGTTCGATGTCCGCAATATCGTTTATGGCATTTTTCTTGTTTTGGATTTGTGCTATTATCTCATCAATGGCCTGCAGCTCCTCCTTGTCAGCGTTGAGCAGTTGTTTTTTGTAGAAGTCGATAGCCAGCTGTAGTTTTTTGATATTGTTGAGCTTATCTACATCATCTGGTACTTGTTGTTCCTGCGCTGCCTTCTCATTGAGCTTCTTGGCCTGGTTGATCATGGTCTGTCTGTGGAAGGGCTCGTTTTTGAGGTTCAGCGCGGCACCGAGGAATGCGATTCGCTGGTTGATCTGGTCAAGCGTCTGTGCGAGTCGTGCAATGTCCTTTATGTCCGTAGCCGGCAGTTGCTTAATTTGTTTTTCTATTTCGTCGGCATCCTCTAAGAGCTGCTGGTAAGAGGCTCCCATTTCTCCATTCTGTGCCTCTTCCAAGTTTTCTCCATTGTATGCTCCCTGTGCCGCCGCAATTCTCCAGTAAGCCTCGAGGTCTCCGGTCATTCCAAGGTTCTGTGCATGAATGGTGTTGTCGAAGCTGTGAATAGCATTTTGAATATCGTTAGTGAGCTGTTCGAGTTTTCTGTACTGCTCAGTATTAGGTTTATCGTTTTGTGATAGTTTCCTTATTGCGTTAGTGTAGATGTTGATCATGGCCTCGAGCTTATCGGAGAATACACTGTCGAATCCCCTTTTTCCTGCGAGGTTTTCGTCGATGAGGTTTCTGTTGACGATAGGACTTATTTTTTTTTCGTTGTAGTCGACGGCCTGCTTAGTAATTTGCGTGAACCTCCGCTCGAAGTTTTTGACCGCGTTTTGTATTTGTGTTATGAGCCTGTCCTGTCCGTCGAGGAGCTGATCGATGTCGATGTCGCCATTTGCGTATTTGAAATCGTCTTCTTGTATGGAATGGTTGGGCGTTATCCCCCTGAAGATGTTCCAAGCGTATTGGTGGTTGTCGAGATACATGCTGTTGATGTTTCTTGCATCGAGCTGTATCCTTGTCTGCTGTATAGTCCTCATTTCGTCGATGATGTCCTGGAGTACAGGTTTGACCTGGTTGAGGTTGTGGCGTATGAGGATGTTGTAAATGGTTTTGTTGCTCATTGTTTCCCTTCGTTGTTTTACCTTTTGTGCTCTGCTTTAAATCCGAGTCGTTACACGCTTTTTTTTTCTTACTTGTAATCGTCTGTGTTGAAAGCGTCCTTGAGCTTCCATCCGTCGGCGATGGTCTGTTGGATATAGGTCAGTGCTGCGGTATAGAATGTGCGGAAGTCTTCAAGTTGTGTGAAGACCCGATAGACAGGCTTGTCATCGGTTCCGAGCTTAATGGTGACGGGCAGCGAAGCCCCGTCGGTCTGCACAGCGAGGTCGAAGGCCGCCTTGTAGTTGATCTGGTTTTCAGCAGAAAGCCAAACTGTGGATCCCTCGAACTCGAACCCTGAGAGTATTCGTCGGTCGGTGAGGTCGTTGTACCATTGAATGACGAGGGCGCGTACCTCATCGACGGAGGGCTTGTGTGTGAACTCAGCCTCCATGAAGTCTGTGGTACCATCTTGGCGCAGCTGGTAGTCCCATCGTATGCGCCATTTGTTCTTAACCGGATTGACGCACTCGATGCGCGCTGTGTCCTTATTTCCTTGTACTCTGTGCATGATGAATTTTTTTAGATGTTTATTTATGCTATAGATGGAATAGATGCTATAGATGGAATAGATACTATAGCTGGAATAGATGCTATAGATGTACTATATGGCAATCCATACGAGGGCAGCCAGAGCCCCTCCGGCAACGGTGAGCAGCCAGTCGGTGAGGTCGAACTTGTTGCCATAGAGCCGGTCTTTGAGTTCGAGGCAAGTAGCCGCAACTACAGCGGCATAGATGCCGGCATAGGGCGATGCGGTGAGCCACGAGACGATGAATCCCCCGATGAGGTGCTTGTAGTGGTTGGAATTTTGTAGAAATGCGAGAATTTTCTTCATAATTGTTTGGAGTTTGGAAATAAATGTTTAACTTTGCGGTGGATCATTCCCCGTTAAGGGGTTTGGGCCCCGATTCAGGCAGTCTTGTTATTTCAAGTCTGCCTGTCTTATTTTAAAGTCGTTTGAAACCATTTGGCTTCGCGAATAGATAACATCTTTGTCTCCGACAATCAAAGTAAGACTTTCTACTTCTGTTCTTCTAACTCTGCTTTTGATAGCATCTGCTAATATTCCGAGAGGTGTTTGAGAGTCCGCCACCAAGACGATGTGTTCTGCTTGCTTTGCAGCAGAGCGTATCAAAGAGTCGATGGAGTTTTTTGTAGGGGTCTTGCTTACCTTATACTCCTGATACACCCCCAATGTCTTGTTATAGCTATCAGGCGATTTTTTGTCGGATGGATTGGCGATAAGGTCTATCTCGTAGCCATGTTTGTTGGCAAGGAAGGAACCCACACTCACGTTCTCCTTCTTTTCGTTCTTCCCATGTAAAGAGCTTACCCTAAGTTTCCCCTTATCAGTAGGGCAGGTTATGAAAGTTTCCTTTGTGTCTTTTTTCTTATTCCTCCAGCATTCGCGTACGAGTTTGCAGGCTTCACAGAGTTCATTTTCCGGCACGAAAGCGAGGTTAACCTTTCCCTTAGCTATGTCGCAGTCTCGGCATCGTTTGATGGTGTATGGATTGTAGTCTGGGACGGCTTTCTGCTGCTTTCCGGGGTTGAATCGGAAGATTCCCTTTTTGTCGCTCTGCAGTGCCTCCTCTCCTCGTGCCATGGCCTCGTCGGTAGGCGTGAGCGGATATTTGGCCTTTCTGACCTGCACGACGGTACACCGGCAGTTCCATCCGTTTGGCGGGTAATAGGTTTCCCAGAAAGGGTCGTTCATGGGTCGTGTTACTCCGTTGAGTGCGGCGTGCTCCGGTCTGACCTTGTCGTCGCCGGCGGTGCGGTACTGCAGGTTGTAACGGTCTCCATCCTCGGTGAATTGTTCCCATTTTGCCGCCATTTGCGCGGATGCGTGGACGAAGTTGTACTCCGCGTGGAGATAGTTCTGATTGTACGTCTTGTCTATCTTTTGAACGTCGTTATAAAACTGTTCGAATGACTTTCTGTTGCCGTTCTCATCGAGCAGCGATGGGAAGGCCTCGTTGAGTTCGTGGAAGGTCTTGAGTCCTGAGAAGATATAGTCGGACCGTGTGAGTCGCCGTCGCATGGCCTCGGTCATGGTCACTTTCTGGAACGCCTTGTCGAGTATGTCGGCATGCGTTGAGATGAAGTGCTGCGCCTCATCGGAGGCGAGGATGTTGATGTCGAGCGTAGCCCCTTTCTGCCGGAAGAGCGCGGACATGAGCCCAGAAAAAGCCTCTGTGAGGCGTGTGCGTATTTGGTCCTGCTCGTCTTTGCTGAGGGAAATTTGCGGCTTGTAGCCTTGCAGAATGACCTCATATCGTTGGTGCAGCCCCACGTAGTGGGTGGGGCTCAGTCGAAAAAAGAGCGTGCATTTTTTGCTTTGGGGTCAGTGGGGTTTGTGGGGTCTTCAGACTTCTGTGTGTCATCGTCGTCATCGTCTGTGGCGTTGCCGGGTTCCATGGGTGCTGTTGGGTTTCGCCTTTCGCCTACGGGCATGGAGTATTTCTCTGCGAAGTATTTGGGGTCGACATCGTATCGGTCTGCAATCATGGTCTCGTAGGCCACCTGCTGCTTGGGAGTGTAGTCGACGGAGTCGTCCCAGTCGAAGCGCAGTCCCTCGACGGGGAATCCGTGTCGTACCATTTTCGGAAGAAGCTGGTTGTTGACGACATCGCGGAGCATGTCGGCATCAGCGTCGATGAGGTTCTGGAAGACCTGCAGATGCGTCTGCGACTGAGAGAGTGAAGACCCGTCCTCGATGGTCATGGTCTGCCCGATGATGAGCTTTGACAATTCCGAGTTGGCCCTGTCGACACGCTCGTTGTAGACGTTGTAGGCATCGCCCCGTGAGGACTCGACAAACTCCAGTTCCGTGTCGAGCGGCAGGACTGCGGAGCCCGCGAAGCCAAGCGCTGCGAGCTGTTCGTTGATTCGCTTTCGCTCCTTCTCATCGCGGGTGGAAGTCTTGGCCACGCGTAGCGGCATGCCGAAGATCTCACCGAAGGCATCCCAGAAGGCGAGCATGTTTTTCTTGGGGATGGTGTGCTGCGCCGCCTTGAGGTATAGCCCGAGGTCGTCGGGCTGGCCCGCCTCGATGAGCCACTGTGAGAATGGCGGCTCGTGATAGTCTATGCCCGTGGTCCAGTCCTGTCCGAGGTCGGTGATGACGCGGCCGTATTCCGGAATGACATGCTTCCGCGGGATGAGTGTGACGCAGCTGTAGCATGGGCATCCGTCTCCATCGGTGACGACATCTCCGAGCTCGATGAGCGAATGTCCCCAGTAGCGGCTGTCGAGGATGAGGCGGCAGAGCCGTTTGAACCATGCCTGGTCGAAGTAGTGCAGGGCATCCTCGTTCTCTTTGCCGTTTGCATCGACAAGCTTGAAGGACTTGGCCATGACGAATCCCTCCCGCTGCGCGACGCACCCAGAGAGATGAGCATCGACCTCGACATCGCGATAGATGTCGTAGAGCTTCTTACGGTTTGGCGAGTCGACATTGATGGCCATCTGCCATGCGCTGCGCCAGTCGGCAATGTCTTTTCGTGTGAGCGCGTCGGTGGTGCGCTGCAGCCCGATGACGACGGACTTTACAGTTTTTGGATTTTTGGCCTTTGCGAGGTTGAAGTCACCGTAGGGCGTGTGTAGAAGGCCGTCGGAATGGCCCGTTATCTTGTTGAAGAAAGCTTTTATATCCATTGTTGTGATGGTTGAATGTGGTGTATTTGAAGCCGCTGCACAGCATCGGCCTACGTAACCAAGCGTCGGCTTGTAAGCCTCCGAACAGAACGGAGCACTACCAGTTATGCCTTAGCGGAGGCTGTGAGGTGAGGATGATGCCGGTGGAGACAGGGTCGCCCTGCGTGTCGACGGCAGCGGGCAGGTCGGGTAGGATCTTGCCAGCCTGTACCCCTTCGAGCCATTTGACGGCTCGCTCGTATCGTTCCTTTCTGATTTCGGAGCCGAGCTTCTGCGGCATGGCCGACACCATGTGGTAGAGTGCGATGTCGCAGGTGTACATGACGATGAGCCGGTTGCGACTGTCCCCCTCGGCAGCGAAGATGGCGTTGGTGTCGTATGTTGGCCGTAGGTAGGACGCTATTTCCTCCTGCGCCTCTGCCTCGGCGTTTGTGCGGTTCTCTTCAGAGGTCTGTGAGACGACCCTGAGTGCGTTGTCTCCGATGACAACTTTGTAATCTTGGTCAGTGATGAACATAAGCTGATGTTTTTGAGTTTACCATGCGTTTCGTGCTGTGGGCCTTCGTGCTATGATGGGCTGCGCTGACTCCTGCCTCGAGTTGCGCTGCAGGAGCCAGATGGCTCCCTCGTCGGCATCTGGCGCATCGTCGTGGACACGTGAGCCCCTTTCGAGCGCCAGGGTCTGCTCGATGCCCACCTGCATGTCTGGCGAGTCCTTGAGTGCGGCATTGTAGAAGACGAAGCCCCGTTCCCAAAGCGGTGATACCGCCTCTATGCGCTGTATCTTCTCAGGCTTCTTTCGTTTGTCGGGCATGATGGGCAGCTGGTAGCCGCGGATCTTGCCCTCTGCCTCGAACTCATCGAGGATGATGTCCTGCATGAAGTTGGCCTCCATGAAGAACTGCACAGCTGCTGTGTCGCGCGTGCGCTCGTATAGGTCGTAGAGCCACCGCACCATTCCCGATACCGTGTCCTGACGGACGTAGCAGTCGATGAGATGAAGTTCGGGTCCGATCTTCCCCCACAGTCGTGAAGCCTTGTAGTCGTTGGCCGTGGTGGACTTGAATGAGGGGTCGGTGTAGCAGATAAGCTCATCGTACTTTGAGAGCTTAGGCATCCTCTTGAAATGAATCCACTCATTCCGGAAGATGGTGCCGTCGACGATGGGGTTGTGCATCATCTCCTTGTTCCATGCCCGGTAGCCGACGAACTCAGCATAGGCCTGTGCTTCCTGCTTGGTCCACTTCTCGCGCCATACCGGCTCCCCGTTCTTATCGACGGCCTGAATCTTTGATAGGAATACGCCGTGTGTGTGGGCGATGTTGAAGAGGACGGACGTCTTTGAGATGAGGTTTCCGACCATGATGAACCGTCCCCGCCCGACGTCAAGGGATCCGAAGAGCGCCTCTTTGACCCAGTCGGTGAGGTCGTGCACTCGCTTCTCGTTACGGCAGAGCTCGTCGTCGTCGAGGTCGTCGATGACGATGTAGTCGGGTCTTGCCTCCCGGTCGCGCAGTCCACGCGGCGACTGCCCTCGTCCGCAAGCGAGGAACTTGATGCCGCCTTTGGTCTTGAACTCCCCCTCCTGCCAGTCGCCGTCGGACTGCTGAAGTCCGAAGTCGGCTATGATGCGCTGGTTGAACTGCAGCTCAGCCTGTATGTCTCCGAGGAGTCGGTCGGCCGCATCCTCGGACTTACCGACGATGACCATGAAATTGATGAGCCGCTTGGGCTGGAACATGAGCCAAAGCGGCATGAAGATGTCGAAGTGTGTGGACTTGGCGTGTCCTCGTGGCCACATGAAGACCGCCTTTAGGTTTGGCGTGGCCTTTACCTTTCGTGCCGCCTCGTTGTGGAAGGGCGCGTTGTGGATAGTTCGTATGACCTCTCCTGTGGTTTTGTCGCGCAGCTGCAGGAAGTGTGGGAAGTAATACTCACAGAAAGCAGCATAGTTGGCGAGGAGCCTGTTTTTACGCTGCTCCCTCTCGGCATCGGTCTCCTTTTTGAGGAGCGCAGTGTCTGTAATGGACTGCACCTGCTTGCAGCGCTCGCGCCAAAGATCGTAAGCTTGTTTTTTCTCTGCTACTGTTGCCATGATGATTACGATTTATTGTGTCTGCAGCTGAGCCGGCTATTTGATGCCCATCTGCTCGGTGATATACATATCCTGGTACTTGTTGATGACCTTCATGAGCTCCGGCGTTACTGCGGGGTCGGTCTGAGAGCGGTATTCGAGCCACTTGGAGAAAGCCATGAAGACCTCGATGGTGTCGACGACGTTAGCCTTTTTGTCGAGTTTCTCGATTACAGCTGATAGTTTTGCCAGTTTGTCGCCGAGTCCCGCAATGAGGTCAGGGTCGCCCGAGTCATTGACCTGCGTGATGAGGGTGTCGATGGTGAGGAGGAGCTTATTGACGAGTTCCGGTCTCGTGACACTCTTTGCCGCCCGAGCCTCCTTCCATCCCCCCGCGGCACACCATTTTGATATAGTAACTCGCGAGACCTCTACCTTCTCGGCAATCTCTGCCTGGTCCATTCCTGACATGTAAAGGGTACGTGCGAGGCTCTTTTTCTTTTCTGTCTGTTCTTTTGTCATGATGAAAAATTGATGATTACGGTGCAAAATTGGCCTAATAAATCGGTATTGCAAAAAAAGTGTGCAATGGTTTCACAGATGTATGCAACCATTTCATACTTTTTTGGCGGTGAGCGAATTAAGGCGTAATATTGCAGTCGGAAAGGCGCACTAAGCGCATAAGACGAAAATGGGAAAACGAGTAAGAATATCGAATGACCGCCTGAACAGCTACGGCACGCGTGTGCTGACCTCGGGCATGGACACGGAGCAGTATTCGCGTAACCCCGTGCTGTTGTACATGCACGAGCGTGGGAACGTGATAGGCTATGTGAAAGACCTCGAAGTGAAAGACGGAGAGGTGACTGGCGAGCTGATGTTTGACGAGGCGACCGAGCTGAGCAAACGCTGCAAGAAACAGTTTGAGTTTGGCAGCCTGAAGATGGTGAGCGCGGGTCTTGACATCATAGAGATGAGTGAGGACGGGCAATACCTTGTTGAGGGCCAGACGAGCCCGACGATCACGAAGAGCAAGCTGTTTGAAGTGAGCGTTGTGGACATCGGCGCGAATGATGATGCCATCGTGCTGAAGAAAGACGGCAAGCAGATAACCCTTGGCAGGGACGGTGCGTGTCCTCTGCCATTACTGAACAATAACAATAACCATCAAAAAAGAGAAGAAATGGAAAACAAGACCATTGCCCTGCAGTTGGGGCTGCCGGAAACGGCAACAGAGGCAGAGATTACCGCCAAGTTGACCTCCCTGAAAAGTGCGGAGGCAGAGAAGAGCAAGCTGGAGCTGGAGAAAGCCCAGCTGGAGCAGGCCCGCGTCACGGCCCTTGTGGAACGCGCCGTCGTCGAGAAACGCCTTGGCGAGAGCAACAAGGAGGAGTTCATCAACCTTGGCAAGAAAGTGGGCTATGAAGAGCTGGAGAAAGTGTTGAAGGCCATGCAGCCCCAGGTCAAGCTGACGGCCATCCTGAACGGTGGCCGCGCCAAGGAGGGGGAGGATGTGAAGTACACGAAGCTGAGCGAGGTGCCCTCGACAGAGATTCTGGCTCTTCGTGAGCAGAACCCTAAGGAGTATGCGCGGCTTTACAAGGCCGAGTATGGCATGGAGCTGCCCGAATAATAAGTAGAACCCAATAAACGACAAAAAGATGAGAAAGAAAATCATTTTGAAAGCAATGACGGCCCTGCTGTTCAACATTGTGATGGGTGTCACGGTGGCTGTGGTGCTTGGTATTAATCCCGTGGTTGGCGCAGTGCTGGCCAACTTGACAGCTGTTGCCCTTGGTCAGTTCGCCCCGAAGGGCGCTCTGCAGGCCGGTGTGCTGACAGAGGTATGGACGGGCGAGCTTGTGAAGAGCCTTCGCAGCGGCCTTGAGGGCAGCTGGCTTGACGGCATTCCCGACCAAAGCTCGCTGGTGAACAACGATGTGATTCACCTTGTGGACGTAGGCATCGACCCCGACGTGCTTGTGAACAACAAGACCTATCCCATCCCCATCCAGGAATTGCCGGACGGCGACATCACCATCGGGTTGGATAAGTTCCAGACGAAGGTGACGCCGATCACGGACGACGAGCTCTACGCTCTGAGTTATGACAAGATGAGCCGCGTGAAGGAGGCCCATGCCAACGCCATCAACGACACGAAGTTTGCGAAGTCGGCCCATGCCCTTTGCGCGAACAAAAACACGGCGAAAACTCCGGTGCTCACTACCACCGGCGAGCGTGAAGCATCGACGGGTCGCCTGAGACTGTGCGTTGACGACCTTGTGTCGATGAAGCGCTCTTTAGACGCTCTGAAGGTTCCCGCCGGCAACCGTCGCCTGGTGCTGTGTCCCGACCACGTTAACGACCTGTTGCTGACGAACCAGAGCTTCGAGCGCCAGTACAACATCGACCGCAACACCGGCAAGGTGGGCAACCTGTACGGTTTCGACATCTACGAATATGCCAACAACCCAGTGTACACGGCAGCGGGCGTGAAGAAGGATTTGGGCGCTGCTGCCTCCAAGGGCGAGTTTGCCTGCTCCTTCGCGTTCTACACCCAGCGCGTGTTCAAAGCCACCGGCTCTACGAAGATGTACTACAGCGAGGCATCTACCGACCCGCAGAACCAACGCTCGCTCATCAACTTCCGCCACTATTACCTGTGCATGCCCAAGAAGGCTGATGCTGGTGTGGTGATGGTGAGTGGCTATAAGGAGACCGCGTGATGAGTAAGCCGATGAAATATCTCGTTATCCACTGCACGGCGACCCCCGAGGGGCGTGAGGTGAGCGCGGCAGACATCCGCCACTGGCACACGGACCCCGTGAGCAAGGGCGGCCGAGGGTGGAAGCAGGTGGGCTATACCGACCTGATCCACCTCGACGGCAGCGTGGAGCGTCTGGTTGAGAACAACGAGGATGCCAACGTTGACGACTGGGAGGTGACAAACGGCGCGGCGGGCTACAACAGCGTGAGCCGCCACATCGTGTATGCTGG
>ERZ780151.2562-NODE-2562-length-10050-cov-3.319960_pt1 | contig 10050 bp, 9 predicted proteins | sample MGYA00510983_ERZ780151 | MGnify/ENA primary metagenome ERZ780151 (study PRJEB29588, sample SAMEA2144623) | human gut metagenome | biome: human gut; feature: human-associated habitat; material: faeces | place: Denmark | collected 2008/2010 ... | reverse complement strand
CCCATCTGGGCGAGCCTTTCTTTATGCTAAAGCAAAACACTAAAAAACTTAAAAAAAACACTTAAAATAAAAGATTTACATAATTAACAACTCAAAAGACCGTCTATTTAAGGAAAACTGATTATCTTTGCAACTAAAATCGATAACTGTATTCGTATATGAGATTGAAGATGGCATCGCTGGCCGCTGTTTGTGCGGCGCTCCTTACACTTGCATCATGCCTGGGAAGCAACGACGAAGTTAATTACGTGTATTATGACGACACTGCCATAACCGAATTTTCTTTGGGCACGCTCAACGTGTATGTGCACACAAAGTCATCTACGGGAAGCGACAGCGTGTATGTAACGACAGTGTCGGGAAGCAATTATGATTTCTATATAGACCAGTCTAAGAACGAAATATACAACGTAGACTCTCTGCCCTACGGCACGGATGTCGCACATGTACTGGCCACCATATCAAGCAAAAACTCCGGACTGATATACCTCAAGTCACTCAAGAGCGACTCGCTGTCTTATTACAGCTCAACAGACTCTATCGACTTCAGTCAGCCACGCACCATAGAGGTGGTGTCGCAGAGCGCTGCTTACTATAGAAAGTACACCGTAAAGGTGAACGTGCATCAACAGAAGGAAGACGACTTTGCATGGAGCCGCATGGCCGTGCAGCAAGACTTTGCCGGCATGAGCGGCATCAAGGCCGTAGCTAAGGGCGACAGCCTCTTTGTGTTTGGTACGGACGGCAACACCACAACGGCGTTTGTCACGGCCCGCGCCGACGGTCAGCACTTCGCAAAGCTGCCCGTGAGCTTCACGGCCGGCGCTTATGCCAATGCCATAGCAGGGCACGGCAAGCTCTATATGCTTGACGGAGGTGTGCTGAAAAGCTCGGCCGACGGCGCTACATGGACCACCGTCACAACTAATGCTGCCTTGACACGCCTCGTGGGCTATGGTACCAAGGAGATGTATGCCCTGAGTGAGGCCGGCAGAATAATGAGCTCGGCCGACGGCGGAGCCACATGGAAGGCTGATGAGCTGGATGACAACACGTCGTTGCTGCCCACTGCCAACCTGAACTTTGCGCTGCTGCCCCTGAAGACCAACGATGAGATGGAGCGGGTGCTGCTCACCGGTACACGGACAGGAAGTGCCAACGCACTGGTTTGGAGTAAGATAGTAGACTATTCGGCTACAGCAACCGCCTATCCGTGGACGTTTGTAGACGCTGCTGAGGACAACAGATACAGTCTTCAGGCACTGCCTAACCTGCAAGTGATGTGCTATGGCAACCAGCTGGTGGCCTTTGGCACCGACAACGGCACGCTGCCTGCGGCAATGAGTGTCTCACCAGACCAGGGCATAACGTGGCGCACCGACAGCGTCTATGCCTTGCCGGCCCAGGCGCAGAGGGGCATCAGGGTGCTCAGTGCAACGGCCGATGCCGACAACTTTGTGTGGGTGGTGTGCACCGGAACAGGCGAAGTGTGGCGCGGAAGGCTCAGCCAGCTGGGTTGGAAGAAAGAGAATGACTCATTTTTAAAATAGAATAGAGGACGAGGCAGATGTATAGATTATTGTTGCTCACATTGTTGGCAGCGGTTTTCTTGCCCCTCAGCGCACAAGAAGATCCTGAATACAGGGCCGAGATTGGTGTGGGGGGCGGCATGATGGGCTACTTGGGCGACTTCAACGGGTCGCTCACCAAGGATATGCAACCCATGGCTTCTGTCTTGGCAAGATACAACTTCGACACTTATAAGTGCATGAGACTGGCCGTGATGTACGGCAAGATGAAAGGCAGCTCGGCCGATGTAAAGACCTATTATCCAGCATTCGCCGCTACGCCCTACAACTTCTCAAATACGCTGGTGGGCACTGACGTGACGTTTGAATATAATTTCCTGCCCTACGGAACGGGGCATGACTATTACGGAGCCAAGCGCCTTACGCCCTTCTTGTTTGGCGGACTGACCTTTATGTATGCCAAGTTGCAAGACGGAGACAAGAAAAGCGCCTTCTCAGCAGGCCTGCCCATCGGGATTGGTGTTAAGTATAAGTTGAGCACCCGCATGAATCTGGGCGTGGAATGGGCCATGCACTTCACCCTGAGCGATGAGCTGGACGGACAGAAAGACCCGTATGGCATTCAGAGTTCGGGCGCTTTCAAGAACACCGACTGTTACTCTACGCTGCAAGTAACGCTGAGCTACAGCTTTTGGGAGAAATGCCGCACCTGCCATAATGAGGACGAGTGAGGCGACAAATAAATGAAAAGAGAATGGAAGAAGAACTCGATAAAAACCATATACCAGCCCATATAGCCATCATCATGGATGGCAATGGCAGATGGGCCACGGCCCGCAACAAGCCTAGAAGCTACGGCCATCAGGCCGGGGTAGACACTGTGAGGCGCATCACGGCAGAGTGTGCGAGGCTCGGAGTGAAATATCTTACGCTCTACACCTTCTCTACCGAGAACTGGAAGCGCCCGGCACAAGAGATACATGCCCTGATGGGGCTGGTGCTGAGCGCCCTTGAGGATGAGATATTCATGAAGAACAACGTGCGCTTCAGGGTGATTGGCGACTTAGATAGACTGCCCGAGGAGGTGCGCGACAAGCTTCTAGAAACCATGGAACATACCCAGGCCAACACGGCAATGACCATGGTGGTGGCACTGAGCTACTCGGCACGCTGGGAGATAACGCAAGCTGCACGGCAGATAGCCTGCCGCGTGAGCGAAGGACAGTTGAAACCCGAAGACATCAACGAGGAGCTGATGAGCCGGAATATGCAAACCAACTTCATGCCCGACCCTGACTTGCTCATCAGAACGGGAGGAGAACTGCGCATAAGCAACTATCTGCTCTGGCAGATAGCCTATTCTGAACTTTATTTCTGCAATACCTATTGGCCTGACTTCAGCGAAGCCGACTTGCATAAGGCTATAGCCAGTTACCAGAAAAGGCAAAGACGCTACGGAAAGACCGAGGCCCAGATAGAAGAAAGTAAGTAAAAACGAAATATACTTGTAGATGATATATATAAATAAGGTTTTGGTTATGATGGCTGTGTCGGCCGGAGTGGCGATGCATGCCAACGCACAGCAAACCATCGTTCATCCCGATATCAGCTATGCGGGCAACCCTCTGAGCGTCACCATTGGCGGTCTTAAGGTCTCTGGCGTACAGGGATATGAGGACTATGTGCTCCTGGGCATCTCCGGACTGAGTGTGGGACAGCGCATCAGCTTGCCGGGCACAGAGATAACCGACGCCGTGAAGCACTACTGGAAGCACGGACTCTTCTCGGATGTAGCTATTTCTGCCGACTCTATCGTGGGCGATAAGGTGTACTTAAACATACACCTGAAGTTGCGGCCGCGCGTTTCTACTATCAACTATATAGGCTTGAAAAAGTCAGAAAAAGAAGATATGGAAGCCAAACTCGGTATCATCAAGGGCGGACAGATAACACCTAACATGATAGACAGGGCCAAAACGCTTGCCAAGAAGTATTTCGACGATAAAGGATTTAAAAACGCTGAGATAACCATTACGCAGCGCGAGGATGTTGCCAATAAGAATCAGGTGATACTGGATGTGGATGTAGACAAGAAAGAAAAAATGAAAGTGCACCACATCTATCTTGAGGGAAACAACCATCTGAGTGATGCCAAGATAAAGGGACGCATGTTCACAAAGAGCGTGCTGGGCAAGATACATGAGGCAGGAAAGCTCTCTTCGTTCATGAAGTCGAAGAAATTCACACCCGAAAAGTTTGAGGAGGCTAAGAAAAACCTTATTTCAAAGTATAACGAGCTGGGCTATCGTGATGCCGAATTGCTGAAAGACAGCGTGTGGAACTACGACGCCAAGCACGTAGACGTGCTGCTCAAGGTGAATGAAGGACAGAAGTATTACATCAGAAACATCACCTGGGTGGGCAATACAGTATATTCTACCGACTATCTGAGCCGTTTGCTCAACATGAAGAAGGGCGATGTGTATAACCAAAAGTACTTGCACAAGCGCCTTTCCGAGGATGAAGACGCTGTGGGCAACGCTTATTGGAACAATGGCTACTTGTTCTACAGGCTCGATCCTACGGAGGTGAATATCGTGGGTGACTCCATTGACCTTGAGATGCGTATCTTTGAGGGCTCTCAGGCACATGTAAGCCATGTGAAGATAAATGGCAATGACAGAATATATGAGAACGTGGTGAGGCGCGAGCTGCGCACAAAGCCAGGCGATCTGTTCTCGAAAGAGGCACTGCAACGCTCGGCGCGAGAGCTGCAAAGCATGGGTCATTTCGACCCGGAAGCCGTTAATCCCGATGTCAAGCCTAACTATGAGGACGGTACGGTGGATATTAACTGGAACCTGAAGCAAAAGGGTAATGACCAGATAGAGTTCTCTTTGGGATGGGGACAGACAGGTGTCATCGGAAAAGTGGGCCTGAAGCTCAACAACTTCTCCATGGCCAATCTCTTCAGAAAGAACAAGGAACACAGGGGATTTATGCCTATCGGCGATGGCGAACAGCTTAGCCTGACAGCTCAGACCAATGGCTCTTACTATCAGCAGTATAGCTTGAGCTATGGCACCAACTGGCTCGGAGGCAAGCGACCCATACAGTTCAGCGTGGGCGTTTCTTACTCTAAGCAGACCGATATCAACTCTACGTATGCCAACAATGCTTATCTGAACAATTATTATAGTTCGCTCTATGGTTACGGAAACAGCTATTACAACAACTACGATAGCTATTACGATCCGGATAAGTATATCCAGATGCTAGGAGTGAGCCTGGGATGGGGTAAGCGACTGCGCTGGCCGGATGACTATTTCACCCTAAGCGTGGGCCTGGCATACCAAAGATACATGCTGAAGAACTGGAGGTACAACTTCCTGATGACCAACGGAACGGCTAATAACCTCAACCTGAGCATCAGCCTGAACCGCTCTTCTACCGACAACCAGCTCTATCCGCGTCGCGGATCGGAGTTTACGGCGTCTGTGTCGCTCACACCGCCATGGTCAAAATGGGATCATAAGGACTACAAAAACCTGGCCACAAACCGCCTGGCAGCCAACTACGACGACCAGTTGCAAGAGAAATACCGCTGGGTGGAGTATCATAAGTGGAAGTTTAAGGGCAGATTGTTCACTCCTCTGTCAAGTGGAGCCAAGTGCTTCGTGCTCATGACGAGGGTAGAATTGGGCTTGTTGGGCTCTTACAACAAATACAAGAAGTCGCCTTTTGAGACATTCTATGTCGGTGGCGACGGTATGAGCGGCTATTCAACAGGTTATTCGCAAGAAACAATCGGCTTGAGAGGTTATGAAAACGGCGCTCTCACACCTTTGGGTGCAGAGGGTTACGCTTACGACCGCTTCACCTTGGAGCTGCGTTACCCGTTCTTGCTGGGCAACACCACCATCTACGGCCTCACCTTTGTTGAGGGTGGTAACGCATGGACAGAAACATCCAAGTTCAATCCCTTCGATCTGAACCGCTCGGCAGGTGTAGGTGTGCGCATCTATCTGCCTATGGTAGGACTGATGGGTATCGACTGGGCTTATGGCTTCGACTCGCCTTTCGGCTCAAAGGGAGGCAGTCAGTTCCACTTCATACTCGGTCAGGAGTTCTAACAACAGTGAGAATATACAGCAATCGGCCTTTACGGCCGTTTGAAAAAATAAACATAAGAAAGGAAAAAACATAATATGAGAAGACTAGTTGCTATGTGCCTGATGCTGATGGCTGTGCTTTCAGCAAGTGCACAGAAGTTTGCTTTGATCGACATGGACTACATTCTGAAGAATGTGCCAGCTTATGAGCGCGCCAATGAGCAGCTTAACCAAGTGTCAAAGAAGTGGCAAGCTGAGGTGGAAGCGTTGAACACCGAGGCCAGCACCATGTATAAGAACTATCAGAACGAGGTGGTGTTCCTCTCACAAGACCAGAAAAAGAAACGCCAGGAGGCCATCATGAACAAGGAAAAGGAGGCTTCTGACCTTAAGCGCAAATACTTTGGTCCGGAAGGTGAGCTCTTTAAGAAACGCACTTCGCTCATGACGCCTATCCAAGACGAGATATACAACGCTGTGAAAGACATTGCCGACCAGCGAGGTTATAGTCTGGTGGTAGACCGGGCAAGTGCCTCTGCCGGCATCATCTACGGCTCGCCGAAAATAGACATCAGCAATGAGGTGCTTCAGAAACTTGGCTATTCAGCAGAGTAAGCAGCTCTGCGGGCTACCCAGTCGGGCTTCTGCGCATCTAAGAGAATAACAATCCTAAGGTGATAATAATTATCTGATTAAATAATAAAACAAGACAACAAAATGAAAAAGTTACTTTTAGTTTTGATGCTGTGCGCTCCAATGAGCTTGTTCGCACAGAAATTCGGTCATTTAGACTCACAGGCACTGCTTGAATCTCTCCCTGAGGCCGTTGCAGTACAGAAAGAGCTGCAAGCAAAAGGCGATCAATATCAGAAAGACCTGAAAGCTATGCAGGACGAACTGCAACGTAAAGCCGACGAATATGATAAGACCAAGAGCACGATGAATGCTACCAAGCAGCAGGAAACGGAGAAAGAGCTCCAGGATATGTATGCTAAGATACAGCAGACTGCACAAGACAATCAGACTGCATTCAACAAGGAGCAGCAAGAAAAGCTTAGCCCTATCCTCACAAAAGTGCGCAACGCCATCGAGGCTGTGGCTAAGGCAGGCGGCTATGTGTATATCATGGAGAAGGCAGCTGGCCAGCCCCTCTACATCAACGAGGCACTCAGCAAGGACGTCACTGCTGAGGTAAAGGCTCAGCTTGCCAAGACCAAGTAATCAAAGAGCAGTTATATAAGGCGGAGGCAGGCTTCAAATGCCTGCCTTTGTTGTTAATAGGTATAAGGATGAAAAAGCTTTCTATCATTTTTCTAGCCTTGCTCATGCCCCTTATGGCGGCTGCGCAGCAAGTTAGGTTTGCCTACTTCAGTTACCAGAATGTGCTGCATGCCATGAGCGGATATGCCATAGCGCAGCACAACATGGACGAGTTGCGGGCTAAGTATGACGCTGAGGCCAAGCGCTCTGAAGCCGAGTTCAACAACAAGTATGAGGAGTTTCTCGACGGTCAGCGCGACTTTGCGCCTTCTATTCTGAAGAAGCGGCAGGCCGAACTGCAAGAGCTTGCCGAGCGTGGCATAGCTTTCCGCGATGAGTCTGAGCAGCTCCTCAAGAAGGCCGAAGAAGATGCTTTGGCGCCTCTGCGCCAGAGAATAGACGCGGCAGTAAGGCAGTTGGGGCATGAAAAGGGCTATGCCTTCATTCTCAACACAGACAACAATGCCCTGCCTTATGTTGATGAAACGCTTTCCGATAATGTTACGGAAACGCTCAAGCAAATGTTGCACTGACAAAAACAAACGTTATGGAGCTTCCTAAATCACCCGGTCCTGTCGGAGTATTCGATTCCGGCTACGGAGGGCTAACCATTCTGCATGGCATTCGCCAGCTTTTACCAGAGCTTGACTATATGTATTTAGGCGACAATGCGCGCGCTCCGTATGGCTCGCGCTCGTTTGATGTGGTATATCAGTTCACCCTTCAGGCCGTTGAGAAGTTGTTTGAGATGGGCTGTCACTTGGTCATACTGGGCTGTAACACAGCCTCGGCCAAAGCTCTGCGTTCCATTCAGCAGCGTGACCTGCCCCATCTCGATCCCTCGCGCCGTGTGCTCGGCGTGATAAGGCCCACGGCAGAGGTTATAGGGTCACTCACAACGAGCCGTCATGTGGGCTTGTTGGCCACTGAGGGAACGGTGAAGAGCCAGAGCTATACTTTGGAGATACAAAAGCTATATCCTGACATCAAGGTCACCGGAGTGGCTTGTCCGCTCTGGGTTCCCATCATAGAGAACAACGAGGCCGACAGCCCTGGAGCTGATTACTTCGTCAAGAAGCGCATCGATCATCTCATGCGGCTCGATCCCGCCATCGATGCCATCATCTTGGGGTGCACCCATTATCCGCTGCTCATGCCCAAGATACTCAAGTATGTGCAGCCCGGCGTGCGCATAGTGCCCCAAGGTGAGTATGTGGCCGGCAGCTTAAAAGACTATCTCAAGCGCCATCCTGAGATGGACAAGATGATAACCAAGAAGGGTACGTGCCAGTATTTCACCACTGAGAACCCAGACAAGTTTAAGGAAAGCGCGCAAATCTTCCTTCATGAAAAGATTAGCGTGAGCCACATAGACTTCTTGTAAATCATTAATGAGGGTGTATCATTGAGTTGATACATCCTCTTTTCTTATTATATAAAACTGTAGAGACGCTTTCGTTTGCCTTCATAAAATAAAGCTTATCCTCCACTTTTCTCTTGCATGCGCAAGTGTTCAGCCTGCTGCAAGAAGAACATTTGCTCCTGTCGCTCAGTCTCCTCCCTCAGCTCGTCATACAATCTCACATACATGTCCATCAGTCACATATCCTGATGAGCCACTTTCGTGCTTTTCCAGTCAATCAAGACGAAGCTGAGCAGTATAATTGTAGGATGCTGAATATCGGGATTTCTTAATCCTTGTTGTAATGGATGATAGTCTTGAAATGCCTCTTCCAGAAAAGAATTTGATAGGGGTATCTCAGCGGCTTACAAAATTTTTGGCGAAAACTTATTCCACCCTATTCCACCCTTCTGGTATGTTGCTGTCTAAGAATGAGTTATAACGCAAGAACAACCTTGTTACTTTGCTAAACATTCCACCCATATTCCACCTGCATCTCATCCTCTTTTTCAGGTCTTACCCTATAAATAAAGGTTTTATATAAAAGTATGCGAATTTCATTCCTATGTTTTATATTGCATTATACCGGTTCTTGGGGAAGAGAAAAAGGTACTTTTGTGGCAGGAAAAGGGCCGTCTTCAAATTCTTGAAACGTGGCGCACATCAAAAAAGGTCAGGCATCCGGCCTGACCTTTATGATATTTACAGCAGTCGTCTTGTCATGTATCTCACAGGATACCACACGGCCAGCCATCCTGCCACAATCACTGTCACGAAGATAAGGACGATGTCTAAGGGGTGCACGCTGATGGGGTAGGCGTCTATAATGAACGATCCGCTCGAGCTGCCCAGTCGCACCAGACCGTAAGTTTGCTGCAACCAGCACAGCAACAGTCCTATGGCTATGCCTATCACAGCGCCGGCTACCGAAATCATACGGCCCTCGAACAAGAATATACTGGCTATTTGCTTGTTGTTGGCACCCAGGTTTCGCAGTGTGTTCACATCGTTCTTTTTGTCTATGATGAGCATAGACAGCGAGCCGATGATGTTGAAGCAGGCCACGATCAGTATGAACGTGAGAAACACATAGGCAAAGAGCTTCTCTATTTGCATAATCTTAAACGTGTCGGCCTGCTGCTCATAGCGGTTCAGAACCTTGTATTTCTTGCCCACAACGCCTTCTATCTCCTTTTGCATGGCATCGATGTCAACGCCCGGCTTGAACCTCAGCTCAAGTGAGCTTATCTCTCCTTGTCTGAAGAAGAGGTTGCGTGCAAACTCCAGGGAGGTGATGATATATCCCTTGTCGTATTTTGATTGCTTCACCTGAAACACCACTCCTGGCGACAGCAGAGAGTCTTCCACGAAGCCACTCTCGGGGTTTGTCATGTCCAACTGTCCCTCCCGCTGGGGTGCATATATTTGCAGATAGTCGTCCCACTTTGCTCCAGTGTTGAGAATCTCAGCCAGACGGATGCCCAGGATGCCATATTGCAAGTTGGCATTATGCAGTTCGTAGCTACCGTCGCCGTAAAGTATGCTGCGAATATTGGTCAGCGAGTCGAAGTTTTCGCCCACTCCCTTTATCGTTACCATGGCCTGCTTGCCATGAAACACGGCCAGCGCATTGTCTTCGAGGCACTCCGTGGCCACCTCCACCTGCGGCATGTGCTTCACTTTAGTCAGCACGGGGTCATCGGCCGGTACCGTCTTGCCCGTGGCGGGGCAGATCTTCAGCTGTGGG
>ERZ780151.2557-NODE-2557-length-10072-cov-2.012179_pt1 | contig 10072 bp, 10 predicted proteins | sample MGYA00510983_ERZ780151 | MGnify/ENA primary metagenome ERZ780151 (study PRJEB29588, sample SAMEA2144623) | human gut metagenome | biome: human gut; feature: human-associated habitat; material: faeces | place: Denmark | collected 2008/2010 ... | reverse complement strand
TTACCAGGACGGACAGGTAGTCAGCAAAACACTGGCGCAGAACGATGCATTAAGTGTTACATTATTCTCTTTTGACAAAGGAGAAGAGATCAGTACACATGAATCAGGCGGGGATGCATTTGTAACCTGTCTTGACGGAGTAGGTGAGATTACGATCAATGGCGAAAAATATGAGTTACATGAAGGGGAATCAATTATTATGCCGGCAAAGCATCCGCATGCAGTGCACGGAAAAGAGCAGTTTAAGATGTTGTTAGTAGTGGTATTTTAGTATTGTCTCAAGAGGATGGCAAAGATTTAGACAAAATGCTCCCAAAAGATGGGAGCATTTTGTCTATTCCTGAAGATATTCTTCTAACGTAATTTTTTCACGCATGATCTTTTTAGCAGCTTTTTTGCCAACATAGCGAAAATGCCAAGATTCGTACATATAGCCGGTAACTTTTTCTTTATGTTTTGGATAACGGAGAATAAAGCCGTAATCGGCACAGTGTTTACGCAGCCATTGATTTTCCGGGGTTTGTGCCTGCCCTCTGTCAAGCTGCAGATGATCAGAAGCGGTGATATCCACGCACAGTCCGGTTTCGTGTTCGCTATAATCGGCAGGTGCAACACTTCGCAAAGCATCTTTTTTAGCGGAACGATAACTCATTCCGGTACGCTCATTTTTGCGGATTTCCTCGGAAAGGAGTATTGTTTGTTTTTGACGGGTACGATAACCGCTTACGACATTGATAGAATAATTAGGATTAGCGGCTTCACAGTCAAACCACATATCACGAAGATGCGGATATATCACTTTGGCAACCTGAATGCCATTTTTTAATGTTTTGAGTTGGACCGAGTAGTCCTTTGGTAATGCATGATCTTTGTTCACTAAGATCAGAGTTTGCTTGTGGTTGAGATTTGTGTGGTATTTATGGCTATGCGTGGACTGCGGTTGATCTGTTCCCTGAAAATGATAAGCAGCGCCTTCCGTAGATCCGGCAGATGCGTGATCTTCCTTGATCACCAACAATATTCCTCCCCCTAAAATAGTAACCAGCACTAATAGTGCTGCAAATAATCCGATCAAATGACTTCTTTTATACCTCATCTTATAAATTCCTCCTTGCCTAATCCTGTTTTATACTCTTATTAAAACAAAAGATTGCATCCGATTTTGCAAGAAAAGGTATCTAAGTTGTATCATTACAAATTCGCAACACAAGGGAGTTATCATCCTATCCCATTAACCATCGACCATCTGTGATGTACCATTAGAAGTCATAAAATCAGAATAAAAGTTACCGAAAGAGAATGTGAGATAATTCTCAATACCCGCATAGTTTTGCGAGGTTATGATGGTAACCGGAATGTTGTATTTGTAAGATTTAATTGTAAAATAGTAGTGGGCTTCCTTATAGTCATCTTCACTGGAATACTGTGCGGAAGCATCACTATTTATCGAAGCACCATAGTATTTTAGAAGACGTTTAGCGTAGCGGTCAATTTTTTCGGACAAAAGAGATTTTTTGCTTTCTCCCATAGGTGTTGCTTGATACTGCATTGGACTGTCGTTTCCTTGCAAAATGTGGGAGGCAGCTACGTGTCCCATTAATGGGACTGCATTATACTGTGTCGGATCGGACTTTGTCAAAATCTCTTTTATAGGTATGTTTCCCATTGATACATAGTAGATTTTTTCCTGCTCTACATCAAAACGCAAAGAATAAGATTGCTTGTTAGATTCTTTCAAGAAAGAAAGTTCCCAAACACAGAAACTGTCCGTTTCCAAATAATTACGGATGGATAAATAAGTGGCGGATTGAAACATATTTTCCAGATCTTTTACCGTTAGATCGTCGGGAATAAGGTGAAAGGAGTAAAGTTTATGAAGTTGTTTTTGCAGTTTCTCAAAAAATGACTCATCATATTCTGTCAAAGTTTCTGCCTTTGCCGTTGTCAAAATTTCCGAGACAGCGATCGTTTCGGATGAAATAATAGCGAGACGCTCTTTGTAAGACAGATTGACTTTGGTGGGTGTAGTCTGAGTGGAACCATGTGAAACCGTAATGGTATTGGTCGTTTTTTGGTCAGTCAGGTGATTCGTGATCTCAGGAATGATTTCTGCAGTAATAAAAAATGCAGCCACCAGTAAAAAGGTTAATACAATTCGCAACTGTTTTTTCATATGCTACTCCTTTCCGGTTTGCGGGATGGTAATAGTGATCGTTGTACCGACATGAAGTTCACTTTCGATATGCCACTGCGCATGATGAAGGCGCAGGATCTCATAACAAAGCGACATACCAAGCCCGGCTCCACCCTCTTTGCGGGAGCGGGATTTATCTACCATATAAAAAGGTTTGGTGATTTTGTCGATTTCATCTGCAGGAATTCCTTTGCCGGTATCCTGTACGCTGATGCAGTAATAGTCATTGTCGGAATAACCAAGCACAGTGATCGTATCGCCAGACGAGGAAGCCTTTCTGGCGTTGTCGATCAGATTGATAAGCAGTGATAAGAGTAGATCTTTGTCGCCATATAGCGTTGCAGGAGCGAGATGCATTGATAACATCACGTCTTTGGCTGCAAGATTTTGTTTCATCATTGGAACGATTGCATCGGTAAGTTCTGACGATGAAACCGGTGCGAAGGTAAGCTCCTGCTGTTGCAGAACAAATAGATCCAACAGTTTGTATGACAAGGATTCCAAGCGTTTTCCCTGTGAAAAGATATAGTCTGCCGCCTGCCACTTTTCTTCCTGCGACAGATCCATCGTGCGTAATAACTCGGCATAGCCGATAATGGAAGTGAGCGGCGTTTTTAATTCGTGTGCAAACGCTGCCGTAAATGCTTCTTGATTTTTGGCGTGCATGGATATCTCATCAATTTTTTCTTGCAGACTATCAGCCATGCGATTAAAATCAGCCGCCAGAGTAGCAATTTCATCCTGTCCATGAACTTGGACACGACTATTCAAATCGCCATCTGCGAAACTGCGCGTGGAAGCCGAAAGGACACGCACGCGATATGTCAAAAAATATGACAAAGCCAGAGAAAGGATCATGCAGGACACCAATATGATAAACATGATATAGTGGTACATGCGAGTCATTTCCTGACGCTGCAAATAAATGTTATTGATATTTGTAACAGTTTCTACGTAATAACCTTTCAGATCGCTTGGTAATATCGTATAGCTTACGATACGTAAATAATACGTATCTTTACTTTTATATATTTCGCGTGCGGACTTGTTTTTCCCTGCTTTAGCAAAGAGAACATCGTTGTTCTGCGGTTTTCCGGAGGAGTAAACAACGCTTCGCCGGTCATCATATATTGTGAAAAAATCGGAATCCCCTCCAAAACTTACCGCAAAGGATGAACAGATCTCTTTCATGGCATTTTTGTGTTTGGTAAAATAATCCGCAGGCATAGAGCCGACAATATTGCCTAGAGACATGCGGACCATTTCGTTTTTGCTGTTGCCGGACTCAATCTCTCGATGATAGGAAGCTCGAAAGGACGCAGAAATCATCCAGGTTCCGCAAATACTAAAAGCAGTTGCGATCAAGATAAAAAAACTGATAAAAATTTTCCAATAAAATTTCATATTGTTTTATGCTCCCTCCATGTTGACATTAAACCGCCACCTGTCATTTTGATGATCGTTTTACACTTCCGCAATGTCAACTTCAAGTTGCCACCTGTCTTGTAACTTTGCAGAAGAATTTTGATAATCGTTTTATATTCCCGCAATGTCAACTTCAAGTCGATACCCTACTTTATATACGGTTTTTATTTTATCTTCCCAGTGTAGCTTTTTGCGCAGCCGCTGTATATGGAGATCTACAGTACGGCCGTCACCCATATATTCATTCTGCCAAATGTTCTCATAAATAGTTTCACGATATAATGCGATATTTTTATTGCGCACTAAGAAGAGAAGCAGCTCAAACTCCTTGAGTGTCAGCATGATCTGCTTCCCTTGTTTGGTTACGGTACGTGATGGAACGTCGATGACAGTATCAAAAATCGTGATCCTCTCCTCACTTTTGTGATAACGTCTCAGAACGGTTTCTACACGTGCTAACAATTCCATCATTTCAAATGGTTTTGTAATGTAGTCATCCGCTCCTGCCCTCAAACCTTTCACTTTGTCATCTAACGTGCCCATCGCCGTAATAAAAATGACCGGCATTTGTGTCGTCTTGATATAGTCAAGCAATTCATAGCCGTCAATGCCCGGCAGCATGATATCCAGCAAAATGAGGTCGTAACTGTTTTCTGCAATCAGGTCTGCAGCAGTTTCGCCATCAAATGCCTGTTCACATATGTAACCGGTTTTGCAGAGACTCATACGAATCAGATTCGAAATAGCCTCTTCATCTTCTACAATCAATATTTTAGTCATAGCTTTGTCCAATATCTGTCACGGTTATTATATACGGCCTGTCCCCTATCAGGCGTATTATAACCGGAAGTCCTCTCGTGCTTACACAGTTGTGTGTGGAAATTTCCATAACTTCAACACACGTTTACTATACCGACCTTATGTATCTAAAATGTATCATAAATCTGACAAATCATATGACCGGTGATTTCTTATTTGTTGTATTAGCATCTAGATAGCAGTATAACCTCTAAAGGATTATACTGTCAAAAGGAAAGATGGCAAAGTCCCTTTCATAAATGATGAACACCCTAATCTTTTAAAAATAAAATTAGAAAATGGTGTAACATTTCGATGACTCATCTGTTATATTGGTAGATAGCACGAAAAATCGCCATCTGTAGCAACGTGCGAGATGAGGAAAGGAGGGGGAGCTTGACAAAGTGGATAAACAGCTTTTAGAAAAGTTGTACGATGCATATTATCAGGAAATATATTTGTATGTATATGCATTGTGCAAAAATCATGAGTGGGCGGCGGATCTGACGCAGGAAACATTTCTGAAAGCACTGCTTTCGCTGGATCAAAGTCATACCAACATGCGGGCATGGTTATATACGGTGGCGCGCAACCTGTATTATAATGAGGTGTCCAAAAACAGACGAGTCATGTATGTGGACGAGTATGAGAACGAAGCGGAAGATAGGGCAAATATACCATTAGAAAATATTCTGTCGAAAGAAAGAAATCGCCTGTTGTATCATGCGATTGAGCATTTGCCGGAGCGGCAGCGAGAGATTGTTATGATGCAGTATTTTGGAGGCTTGGGACAAAAAGAAATTGCTAAGGTGCTTCACATGACACCGGAAAATGTAAGGGTGTCGGCACATCGTGCTAAGAAGCAGATGAAAAATTATATGGAGGGACAGGGTTATGAACTATAGGGAATTATTGCAAAAATATAAGGCAGGGGAATTGCCGGAAGAACAGCGCAAACAGGTACGCCAAGACATTGAGAAACAGCGAGTATTTGTTTGATAATGAGGAGATGGAGTTTGAGGAACAGGTAGAACAGGACGGGGGTCAAACTACCGAAAGTACAGATGGAAGTGTGCCGAAAGACGGACAAAACGTCAATATTGTGGGTGCTGCGGTGCCAAAAGACGGACAGAGAACTAATGTTATTGGAGGCGCAGTGCCAAAAGGCGGACAGGAGGCAGAGTTTACTAAGCTGATCAGGCGGGCAATACGCCGCACATTTATTAAGTATGGTGTTATTACCGGAGTGATCGTTATAGGAATTGTATGTTTCTTGGTGTTTGCGCTTCCAAAGATCCAGGATGCCATGTATTATGATCCAAATAAAATTGTCGGCACAGAAGAGGGAAATAAAACCAATCAATTGTCCTTGGACATGTCCGTGTATTCAGAGTTGTTTTTGCCGGAGAACTATCGCGATTCTGCGGCCGCAACAGGAAGCGGCTATGGTAATTATGACATCGTGATCAACCAGACGAGCTCCTACAATGGCATTTTTGAGTACGTGGGAGGAAGGATCACGAAAAATGATATGGTTCTGTATAATCCCAATATTGTACAAAAACCATTCTCAAATGTTTTTTATCCACCAAGCGAGATGACGACAGCCAGTGCGGCGACGCCGGAAGGGATTGCCGGAACGAAGAAAGAAGCATTTGATGAGCTGTCTAAGTTGGAGGATGAAAAAATGTACCATGCCTATGTCAGCTTGGATAAAGTATATTCATTTCCTGAATTCAAAGCATTGGCGGAAAAGAATGATCTTGAGCCGACCTGGTGCGCGATCAGTGTAAAAAATAAAGACCAAACGGAAAGCAAATATACAACGTACAATACAGGAAATATAGGATTTCGTATGTACACCAGTTGCAGCAGTCTTGCCTTTGACCAAAAAAAATATCCGCTGCTGACGGCATTTTCACTTGCTGAGCAGGAATCCGCCAAGAAAAATGTTTTGGAGGAAAAAGATGTTACCAAACACATGACAAGTATGTTACAATATTTGCAAGATAACGATGACATTGTGAAGATGATCGAGAACGATCAGGGCACTGGGAAAACGGATTATGCTTCGGTGATTGATAGTATTCAGAAAGATGGTTTGTATATTTATGGATATTATGTGGAAGATATCGGTAAGGAACTGAAGAAGTTAAAAGATATTGGCAATGTATCATATGTGTACACGACCGAATTGAAATAATGAGTACAATGTGTGCGGTTATTAGAATATAGCAGCAATCCTATGAATGAAGGGTGGCAGCATAGTCTGACAGTGCCGCGCGAGCTTCGCTATCATAATGGGAAAATTTATCAATTACCTATCCGAGAATTGGGACAGCTAAGGAAAAAAGAAATCTTGCCGGAAAAGGAATCATATGTACTGGATAATAGCTGCGGAGAGCTGATCTTTGACGGAATCGCCGGTTCATCGTCGGCTGCTATTTGTGTGCAGATCGGCACCGGATGCTCGTTATTCTATGAGAAAGGGCTTGTTACATTACAGTTTACTGATGATAGTGGTGCCGGGCGTGGTAAACGCGTGGCGAGGTGCGAGGCAGTTCATAAAATCCAGATTTTAATGGATGTTTCTATCTTAGAGATTTATATCAATGATGGTGAGATTGTGATGACCAGCCGTATCTTTTTTCCGGGGAAAGATGCAACGGTACGATTTTTGGGACAGGCTGAAATGATTCAGGCATGGCAGCTGTGATGATTGGATTTCTGCTCGGTTTTCAGCAGATGTGGGAGATTCCGCTGAGGAGATATGTTGAAAATTTGGGAGAGATGTATTACACTGGAAATGTGTGCGATAGTGCATACTTCGCAACATAAAATTATATAGAAATGGGGATTAATATGAGTATTCGAATTGGAATTTTAGGCTATGGTAATCTGGGACGTGGTGTAGAGTGTGCAATCCGTCAGAATGATGACATGGAGCTGATTGCTGTTTTTACACGAAGAGACCCATCGCAGGTATCTATTTTGACCGATAGCGCAACTGTTTGTAAGGTTGATGAGATAACGGATTGGAAAGACAAAATTGACGTGATGATTTTGTGTGGTGGAAGTGCTACTGATCTGCCGGAGCAGACACCGAAGTATGCACAGTATTTTAATGTGATTGACAGCTTTGATACACATGCGCGTATTCCAGAGCATTTCGCTGACGTGGACAAGACAGCAGCGGATAGCAAACATGTCGCTGTGATTTCAGTTGGCTGGGATCCGGGAATGTTTTCGTTGAATCGCTTGTATGGAAATGCAATTCTTACAGAGGGTAAAGACTATACGTTTTGGGGCAAGGGTGTCAGCCAGGGACATTCTGATGCGATTCGCCGTATTGATGGCGTTAAAGATGCAAAGCAGTATACGATCCCGGTAGAAAGTGCATTAGAGGCAGTTCGTGCCGGGGAAAATCCTGAGCTTACAACGAGACAAAAACATACCCGAGAGTGTTTTGTAGTATTAGAAGATGGTGCAGATGCTGCGAAAGTTGAGCAGGAGATTAAGACAATGCCGAACTATTTCGCAGATTATGATACAACAGTGCACTTTATTAGCGAGGAAGAATTAAAGAAAAATCATAGTGGTATTCCTCATGGCGGTTTTGTATTGCGCAGTGGTGTGACCGGCTGGAATAAAGAAAATAAGCATCTCATTGAGTATAGCTTAAAATTAGATTCCAATCCGGAATTTACATCTAGTGTACTTGTTGCTTATGCTAGAGCTGCTTATCGCATGGCAGAGCAGGGACAGTTTGGCTGCAAGACAGTATTTGATATTCCACCGGCATACTTAAGCAGTATGAGTGGTGAAGAATTACGTGCGAAAATGCTGTAATTGTATAACAGACGCGAGTTGTTGGATTAGATACGCCGTGATAGATTGGGACAAGACGAGTCAACAATTGAATTATGATTCGTTGTGATTCGATGAGTCGTAGATGGAAATGTGAATTGTGGGACTGTACCAGTTGCAATTTTATTTCAAATGTGATATTATCAGACTTGCGCTGTGAAAAAGCGGGCGCAGGTCTGTTTTGCAATCTGTTATTGTTAGGAAACAGAGCAAAATTAATATGCGGATATGGCGGAATTGGCAGACGCGCTAGATTTAGGTTCTAGTGTCAACAGACGTGCAGGTTCAACTCCTGTTATCCGCATTACTAAAACAAGTCTCATGGAAGAATGATTCCATGAGACTTGTTTTTTGTATTCTAGAAGACTGTTTACCTCATATGATATAAAAATCTACCCCGTGAGCCCGAAATGTCGGAGCAGGATAGAGAAATCAAGACAAAGATAGCTGAGAAATCTACCCTGCGAGCCCGAAACGCTGGGGCAGGGTAGATGTATAACATTTTAGATCCTTGCAGTAAGATATTTTTCGGCACTGATTGCTGCATTGGCGCCATCCGCCGCGGCTGTTATAATCTGGCGATTTTCTTTGCTGCGTACATCGCCTGCTGCAAAAAAATTGTCCAGGGATGTGCGTCCGTTTTCGTCAGCAACAATATATCCCTGTTCGTTTAATGGTACAATGCCTTGCAGTATATCTGTTGCGGGCTGTCTGCCAACGGCAACAAAAACGCCAGATACCGGAATATTAGATGTTTTAGAAAGTGTCTCGTTCGGAATATCAGATGTTTTGTGAAGTGTCTCGTTCGGAATAGTAGAATTATTTGTTTCGACCTGCACAGCGAATACACCCATTGCCTCTTCACCGATGATCTTTGTTACTTTTGCAGGGGTGATAATGTGGACATTTTTTTTGCTTTTCAAGTTGGTCAGCGATTCTGTATTTGCACGGAATGAGTTTTGGCGATGAATTAAATAGACTTTGTGACAGAGATCGGATAAATATAATGCGTCGCCGACTGCTGTGTTGCCACCACCAATTACCGCCACATCTTTTCCTTTATAAAAAGTGCCATCACAGGTAGCACAGTACGAAACGCCTTTTCCGATAAGAGCTTCCTCGCCAAAAACATTTAAATGGCGATGAGACGCCCCTGCCGCATAGATCACGGTTTTACTTTGGATGCAAGATCCATCTTTGGCATATATTTTCCAGCATGCATCAGTTCGTTCTAACTTTATTGCTTCGCTTTCCTGAAATCTTACGCCGCATGCTTCTGCGTGTGTACGAAATTGCATTCCCAGTTCGAAACCGCGTATGGACGAAAATCCTAAATAATTATTAATGCAGTCAGCTTCTGCAATCTGTCCAACTCCGTGAGAAATTTTTTCGATAACAAGAACGTCTAAACCGGACCGCGAACCGTATATGGCAGCAGATAGCCCCGCCGGACCACTGCCAATAATTACTATATCTAACATAATTTGCCTCTCTATCACTTTCTTATATATTTTGCACAAAAAAGCCTTTATTTTAGCCCTCTGTACAATGGTTAATTAAGTTACAAACAATAATAAACTCCTTACATAATCAATGTTTTGTCGAAATTATGAGCTTCTCTATTTTGCATAAGAATAGCGCAAACAAAACGGAATTTCCAAAGCCGGTATTTTTCAAGATTCCCATAATCTCAAGAATAGTATTTCAAATCAAAATTAATTTATTCAAACCTCCCATACCTCATTATCTCACACGACCACATATTGCTTATTATGTCATAATACTTGC
>ERZ780151.2532-NODE-2532-length-10138-cov-2.275017_pt1 | contig 10138 bp, 9 predicted proteins | sample MGYA00510983_ERZ780151 | MGnify/ENA primary metagenome ERZ780151 (study PRJEB29588, sample SAMEA2144623) | human gut metagenome | biome: human gut; feature: human-associated habitat; material: faeces | place: Denmark | collected 2008/2010 ... | reverse complement strand
CCTGCTTTTTTAAAGGTAATGAAAACGGACTGATAGAAAATCCTTTTTCAAGCCATTCATCACTATATTCAAAAGCTGTCTTTCTGTCCGCAGTCACAGCCATTGTCCCGACAGTCTTTCCATCATATAGAACATTTATTTTTTTATTTCCCCTCATTTATAACCTCCTCAATGTTCCTGTATGGCACCTGTGTAAATGTATTTCTAAGTTCATCCGCAATCCCAAGTGCCATCGCTATCTTAGTTAGATTTATAAGTGAAATCTGCCCTTTTGTCTCAAATCTCTTTATCGAGCCATAACTTACATTACTCATTATTGCAAGTTTCTGTTGAGAAATTGACCTGCGTTTTCTAATATTTCTGACTCTCTCTGCCAATTTCATATCAAGTTCTTCTGCTGTCTCCCACACAAGAGCTTCCATCTGCTCCACCTCCCCGATAAATCATGAAATAAATGTTAAATTTCTTCCATTAAAACAAATACATACACTTTATTTATAAACAGATAAAACTTTATCCATTTTAAGGCTATTACATTAAAAATAGACAATATTTTATCTATATGTTATTATAGCATCACATTTATATGATTACAATTTATACCTATTATTTATTTTTCTTTTTAAAACAATCTAACCGTAAAAAATATATGGCAATATCTAAGTCTGCTCACTATTTTATTATATATTTTTATTTCAGGATATCCTTTTTATCTCTCTTCCTGATTTTTCAACCAAACAGCATCCATCGCTTCCACTCTGTTCTTAGCCCCTCCTCAGCAACACATTCAGCCACTTTTCCTCTCCTCTGCCTACTCTCACATCCGATGTTATCCACTGTTCTTCAAGCGTTATTCCGTCTATTTTTTTAATCAATTCTTCAAATGTTTCTTCGGTCATATCAGTAAAATATCTGCCGTTACGCTCCCCCGAAAAATTTCCATACTTAAATGACGCATATATAATCCCGTTCAGTTTCAATGCCGCCGTCATTTTATTCATTACATTTTCAAGTTCATCCTTTGTCAGATGAAGTATCGACGAGCACGCCCATATACCGTCATATTTTTCTTTTACATTAAGTTCAGTAAACATCATATTTTTGACAGAAATTCCCGTGTATTCACTCGCACGCCTGCACAACTCTTTTGAACCGTCAACCGCATCCACCTTATAACCGTTGTCGAGGAAATATTTTGTGTCTCTGCCTGAACCGCATCCAAAATCAAGAATAAATGCCCCTTTATCCAGCTTCTCAATAAATTTTTTCTGAGTTTCCTCAAAATCCACCTGTAATGTACTTGCGACAAATTTATCCGCATTTAAGTTGTAATAATCAAGTGTATTATGCACATTATTTTTTTCTTTTACACAATCAAAATGGAAACTTTCGAGAATTTCATTTGAAGCTGTCCTATCAATTATCTGCTTTACCAGAGTTTCAAGTTTAGATTTTTTAGTATAATCCGCCGGAACAAAATATTTTATCCTGTTTTCTTCGAGCATATTAAAAACTTTTGTCTTGTCTTTCGTTTTTGAATCATAGACACCTATTGAATGTCCGCCGTTTATATTTACGAGCTTCATGCATGGAATATCCGTCTCGCTGTCGCCGATATAGACCATATTGCGGAACGGAACTCTGTATTCATTTGGCTTAAAGTAATCATTCACCCTTGAATCATTTACATCAAGTATTCCCTTTTCTATCCTGAACAAAAACTGCGTTTTATTGGTGTAATTTACCACCTGTGCAGGCCACACGGCGACCCCGCTCTCATCAAAATAAAACGAACTCGCATAAATCTTTTTAAATTTGTCTGCAACTTCCGTGCCTTCTATCATCTCTTTTAATCCCGATGAAATAATATAGTGTTCAACCTTTACGCCCTTTTTTTCACCGTAATCATTTATCCTGTCAAACCATGTTGCCACACCCGGATAAAGTTTAACTTTTGCCCCGTCATTATGTAAAGTTTCTTTTGTAAAAAGAACTTTCCCCCTCGATTTCTCTGCCATCAGATACATATAAGCAAGATTTCTGTCCATCTCATTTTTTTCTGAAAGTTCGTTTGACTCTCTCCAAAAATCGTCAACCTCATAATCAATCGACTGGATATAGCCCTGTGCCTGCATATCATCAGGCGACAGTGTCTTGTCAAAATCATAGCATATCGCCAAAACCGGATTATCTGTTTCATTTTCTTTTATCATAAGCAACTCTCCTCCATCCTTCGCCCAAAACAATATTACTGGTTTTATTATATGATGCAATGGTCAAAATACCTTTTGACCCCAATATCATTATATAATAATGCCTTTCACTTTACAACCACGCCCCTTACACACGCTAAATACAACTCTAATGTACCATAAAGTCTGCTGCCAATCTGAACACCTGCTCCGCCGTAAGTTCCATATTTTTTACGGCATTTTCCGTTCGCATTGCTTTTTCCAATGTTGTCGCTCCACGCACTATCGGGAAAAATGCATCTATTCCGTTTGCATTGCACAAAACCGCATCGTCAGATACACTCCCCGCAAACGCTATCACTTTTTATTGTATTTCTTTGCCAGTCCCGCCACACCTATCGGTGCTTTCCCCATCACGGTCTGGCTGTCGAGCCGTCCCTCTCCCGTCACTACAATATCAGCCATTTTTATCTTTTCTTCCATATCGGTTGCCTGCATAATAAGTTCAACTCCCGGTTTAAGTTCCGCATTTAGATATGAAAGAAATGCAAAACCAAGACCGCCAGCCGCACCTGCTCCCGCAATATCTTCACATGATACACCAAGTTTTTCCGCTGTTTTTTCTGCAAAATGTTTCATTGCCCTGTCAATAACAGGCTTCATCTCATCGGTCACACCTTTTTGCGTACCAAATATATAGGTCGCACCGTTTTCACCGCACAGCGGATTATCAACATCACACGCAACCTGAAATTTAACTTTTGAAATCAGAGGATTCACTTTATCATCAACAATCTTTTCTACTTTTCCAAGTGATGATGCACCAAGTCCTACATCTTTCCCGTTTTTATCAAGAAATTCATATCCAAGTGCCTTAAGCATACCAATACCGCCATCATTTGTCGCACTTCCGCCTATTCCGATAATGATATTTTCTGCACCTCTTTTAATCGCATCAAAAATCATTTCACCGACACCAAAAGTCGTGGCGGCTAACGGATTTTTTTCATGCACAAGTGTAATTCCTGCTGCCGAAGCCATCTCCATAACTGCCTTTTTGCTCCCGTCAAGCCATCCATAATAGCAATCTGTTTTTTCACCAAGAGGACCGGTCACCGTAAGGCTTATCTTTTCGCCATCCATCCCATCGGTCAGTGCGTCTGTTGTCCCCTCGCCGCCATCGGCAAGAGGACATACCGACACAACTGCATCAGTAACAGCTTTTAAAATCCCTTTTTTCGCCGCTTTTCCTGCCTGCATTGAAGTCATGCTCCCCTTAAATGAATCTATTGAAATCAGTATGTTCAATTTTTACCTCCCAGAAATCATAATCATAAGTTACCATCAAATTTATCTTCCACTCCAGTAAAAACATTCTATATTTTTATCCGATTTTTTCTTATATAATATCATCCCATGATATTTATGTAAAGAATAGCCAATAAATTCGCGGCAAACATTAGCTTGCATATATTCTCTGTTCACACTATACTAAAAGAGGGCAAAACCAGCGTTTTGCCCTGGCATCCACACTACATTACAAGCGTTTTCCTATACACTAAAAACAGTTATTGTTCGCTTTTTTAATGCGGACAACTAACAAATTATAAAACCATAGGTAAATGCGAAACTAATTATATGTTGTGTTAATTGCAAAGATATAACAAATAAATACCTAATTATAAAACAAAAACGAAAGGGGTACAAATATATGGCTGGTAACAATACTGAAAGTATGAAAGATTTTGAAAAGGAACTTGAAAGTTCTTTTAAAGTAATAAAAGAGGGTGATATTTTAAATGTTACCGTTATAGGAATTTCTGAAACAGAACTCACCGTCGATTTGAATTATTATACAGAGGGTATCATTCCTCTCGAAGAATGTAGTGATGACCCTGCTTTTTCCATCAAAAACGACTGCAATATCGGCGATACCATTCGTGCAATGGTAATTGACGCTGAGGGTGACAACGGAGCTGTCATCTTATCAAAAAAAGCCGCCCACAATCTTATTGTATGGGACGAACTTAAAAATGATATGGCAAACCGCACTGTTTTTTCCGTCAAGATTACCGAAGCAAATCCAGGTGGTGTGACAGGTTTTGTCAAAGGAGTAAGAGCATTTATTCCTGCTTCAAAAATCGGTCTTGACTATGTTGAGGACACTGAAAGCTATGTCGGCATGACTTTAAATGCGATTATCATTACCGCAGACGCAAACGAAAAAAGACTTGTCCTCTCAGCAAAAGAAATTGTAAAAGAAAATGCAGCATTGGAACATTCACAGAAAATTTCAAAACTTGCAGTCGGAGAAACTGTTTCAGGAAAAATCGTGCGTATGGAATCATACGGTGTATTTATTGAAATAGGTGAGAATCTTATCGGACTCTGCCACATTTCACAGATTACAAATAAATTCATTAAATCTCCAAAAGAAGTTGTCAAAACCGGGGACACGGTATCTGCAAAAATCATTGCACTTGACGGTGACAGAATATCACTCAGCATGAAGGCACTTGAGGATGATGTTCCTGACGCTAAAGAAGATACTTATGAAATACCTGACGAGTTCCGTGCAGACAAGGAAGATGATGCTGACGAGAGTCCTTTTGCGAAGCTGCTCAAAGGAATAAAATTGTAATATATAAGGAAAGGAATTACCATGACAAGTAGTGCCGCATATGAAATTCTCGGTCTGACCCCAAAAGCTGATAAAAAGGCTATCAAGAAAAGATACCGTTACCTTATGCACCATGTCCATCCGGATAGTGGTGCTTTTAAGGCGGCTTCGGGCAAGTCTTATGATTACAGATATTCGGCTCAGGAAATCAATGCGGCTTATTCTTTTCTTTATAAAAATGATAATTTTAAATTACAGGAAAATATTAAAAATACAGGCACAACAAAATACACTGAAAAAAACACAAAATATTCCCATAACAACAGTTCTGATGATGCAGCTTCTAATAACTCATCTGATTTTAATTATTCACCTAAGAATAAAACCATATGGAAGGCTGAGACAAATCCAAATGCCTATACCGAGCGCAATATATACCACTATACAGAAGATAGTGACGGCAATGTGTTTGGTGCTTTTGTTATCGCAACTGGAAAGTATATATGGAATCACAACGAGGATTTTCCGCTCTTTTTAAAAAGTATGTTTGATGTAAGCAAACGGCTTCTTGACGGCGTGGAAGGAACAAAACAGCACTTGGTTTCGGACAGTGTTCGACTGAAATTTCAAGCCGATCTGACTTATCTTTTGTCACAGCAGTTCATTCATTTTTCCGCTTCCATGCATGACCTGTTAAAACCGATTTCCGATGAGCAGGCAGATATTTTTTATATTGAGTCAATGCTTGAACTCGACCCTCATCCGCCTGTTGTCCGAGCCGGAATGACGATCTATCCCACTTATCTTAAAAACCACAGGCTTTTTGTCAAAACCAAATCAGGAAAAGAAGCCGGTTATATCTCCTTTAAAGATGACCGCTTATATTATTTAATAATTCCGCTATTAGAACAGAAACGCGCCCAAGTCAAGATTGAGATTTCTAAAGAGCAGGACAGATTAAATACACGCGGACAAAATAAATATAAAAATATTGACTTTATGATAAAGCTTTTGCCAAAACCGGATAAATATTTTCCTGAAAACATCAATACAAGGATTGATGAGCTGCTCCAAAATTTCACAAAAATATAAGCAACACAGTGCACATTAAAAATCCAAAAATACTTTTATAAAAAACAGATTACTTTATGTATGTATTACTTTTAGTCACATGCTTTTATGTCAGTATCAGACTACATACTTGAATGTGCCGTATAAATTTTCACATAATTAGCATATATCAAATCGAATATAAACTACACTTCAAAGTGAACTTTATACGCTCAGCTAAATATAAATAATACACTACATTTATTCTCGTCCCTCAGGAATATCTTTTATAATATCATTCCAGATTTTTATAAGAAATGTAAGTGAAACAATAAATGACATAACCTCTGCAATTGGAAATGACCACCATACCATATGAAGTCCGCCAAATTTTGCAAGAAGATACGCAGCCGGCACAAGAACTACAAGCTGACGCATGATTGATACGACCATACTAAACACTGCTTTTCCAAGTGCCTGAAATACGGTTCCGACAATAATACAGAACCATGCAATCAGATAATGTACACCTATCGTTCTAAGTGCAGGCACACCTATTTTAAGCATATCATTAGAGGCATTAAACAATCCAAGCAATGCCTGTGGAATACTCTCAAAAAGAACAAATCCAATAAATGTAAGACAAAAAGCCATCACAAGACTTACTTTTATCGTCTTTACCATACGCTTACGCTGTCTCGCACCATAATTGTAGGCAATAATAGGTGTAATTCCGTTGTTCAGACCAAATACAGGCATAAAGAAAAAGCTTTGCAGCTTAAAATAAACACCAAAAACAGCCGTAGCTGTTGATGAAAACTCAATAAGAATACGGTTCATGCAGTATGTCATAACAGAGCCGATAGACTGCATTATAATAGAAGGTATTCCAACTGCATAAATCGTTCCGATAATCTTAAAATCAGGCTTAAATCCCTTAAATTGAAATCTAACTTCATGATTAAATTTGTGATTACAAGTTCCTGCAACAAGCCCTGCAACACACTGGCCGATAACAGTTGCAACAGCAGCTCCCGTCACTCCCATTTTAGGAGCACCAAACATACCGAAGATTAAAATCGGATCTAATATAATATTTGTAACCGCACCGCTGAGCTGGGAAGTCATACTAAAAATTGTTCGTCCCGTCGAGGTAAGAAGTCTTTCAAAAAATACCTGTGTAAAAATACCAAATGAAAAAATCATGACCGTGCTAAGATAATCAACTCCCATAGTCATAATCTCAGCATCGGCACTTCCCACCTGACTTCTATAAAAAGGCTTCACTACGGTAAATCCAAGTATTAGAAAAACAATATAACTTACCGCATATATAAACGCTGCATTTGTCGCCGTTTTATTAGCTTTCTTAAAATCTTTCTCACCAAGAGACTTAGACAAAAGTGCATTCATACCTACACCGGTTCCCGTACCGACCGCAATAAGAAGCGTCTGCAAAGGGAACGCAAGTGAAACCGCCGTCAAAGCATTCTCCGATAATTTTGCGACAAATATACTGTCAACAATATTGTATAATGCCTGCACCATCATCGAAACCATCATCGGCAGTGACATATTAAAAACCAGTTTTCCTATTGGCATAGTCCCCATCTTATTTTCCTGAATAGGGGCTGAAGATTGTTGATTACTCATTTTTTACTCCTTTCGTGTAACAAAAACATTTTACCAGTCAGGCAGATATTTATAATCCGCTCTACTGCTTGATAGTTTTAGATAATTCTTTTTCCTTTGAGTCTGTACTTTTTGCTTTATCGTACAGTTGTTTATATTACCACGAAAGGCATAACAATGGCAAGTGGTTTGGAAATGCTCGTTTTGTGAAAACATTATTTCTCTAACCACTGTTTTATAGTTTCTTCATCCATATCTAGAGCACTTGCTATTAAAGAAATATCCATTCCCATATCATTTAATTTTTCTACCGTTTTTTTCTTCTCAGCCATAGCTTTTTTTACAGCCTCCTCTGTAGCTTTTTTTGCTGCTTTTTGTGCTGCCTCTTTTGCTGCTTCTTTCGCTTTTCTCTCGGCATATTCCTCTACACTTTTACACATCTTCTCGTCCTCCTCACCATGTTTTAATTCTTTCATTCTTCTTGATATATTTGGAAATTTATCATCCTCGAAATCTGTTTTTAGAAAACATTGCATGAGGTCACTTATCAGACTATCATCTGCCACTTCCGTATTGACATATACTGACATAAGACCATCATTTACCGGATTGCCTGTTTCCCTTATAACATTTTCTACATGATACACTGTTTTTCCTGCTCCAAACATATCGAACTCGGATATATAAATTACTATTACATCCTGAACATCCTCAAATTCATCACCCGGTTCAGATTTATTAATTGTTATCGTTGATGCATTATAACGCACGTGTTTTACATGATTGCAATTATCTGATCTCTGTATTTCTATATTATATACTTTATCTTCAACACCTTCAATATATGCATCTAAGCGAACTGATCTCTTTGCAAGATTTCTTAATGACTTTTGTGCAACTAATGTTTCCGGCTTGACTTTCAGCCGTGAATTTTCAAGTATTACCTGTAATAACTCTTCGCACGCCACTGCATCTTCCATAAACTTCTCAAATAATACATCGTCAATCAAACGAAGATTTCTTATTATCTTATCTGTATCACTTCTTCATCAGTTTTTCTATTCTTTTTAGATTTTCCTTTATTTTGCATTTTATTAGACACTTGTTTCACCTTCTTTCAGTATTTGCTTCAGAAATATATGTTCATAACTGAACTTTATCATCTGATAAACAGATGAAAATACTTGTTTTTTCTTAAGTGAAATAATGATAACATACGATTTATCTTTTTAATATGTGAATATTGTTAGAAATATTTTATATGATTTGGTACACTATAAACAATTTTGTAATATTAGATTTTTTATTTTCTTATGCAATATGCATTATTTTATATAGATTTCTTTGTTAATAACATACAAAAAAATCACCACTTAACTGCTTTAAATGGCGATTTTATCATTGTTTGCGTTACTTTTTTAATAATACTCTTTATCGGACTAACTCCATTTCTACGCTCCCCCTCTGGGAGCACCCTTAAATGTGGAACTTGCAAACTCAGTTTTACAGGTAATTAACCGAACTGAAAGTGAGGGATGCTTCTTGAACAACATTTCAAAAAGTTTTTAGTACCATACATTTTTTACATCATTCTCAAACTTGTGCGGAATAGGATAGACCGTATTCTTCATATAAACATAGTTGAAGTTGTCGTCAGTTTCATATTTTTCTGAAATTTAGTTTTGATTTTGTAATTTTTCCTTTTTTGCCTGTAATTCAGCTATTTGAGCCTCAATCGAGGCAATTTCGGCATTTTTCTTTTCATATTCTGCGTCAGGAATCCATTCCATGATTTCTGACGGTTGAACCTGAAGGTATTCACAGACTTTGTTTATTGTATCACTGCTTATGCTTTCATTTTTTGAAAAACGAGTTGGCATATTTTGAGAAAGACCTGCGTTTCGTAAGTCTTTCCATGACAAGCTTCTTTTTTTTAAAATTTTTCCTAATTTATTATATATAATCATCGTTACATCCCTCCATTACACATCTCCATTTTATCATATTATACTTTGATTATCCATATGGATACCTCCTATTTTTGTTGATATGACCTGCGAAACCAATATCATTTTTACACAGGAATTTTTAATACCCTAGATAATGTTTCTGTTTATTCCATTCACCCCATCTCAGTTGGGGGATTTATATGCTTTTTCATTTATGTTATATGTCATGCGAGTTCAAATGTTCATTCTCTAGTACACTTCCCCCCTCTGATTATCAAACAACTCTTAAGCAAGAAGTGTACCCGTTTTAGTTTTGATTTTTAACTTCGATTGTAAGACCTCCCTTATCAATAACAATCTTACAATTTCCTGCACTAAAGAACTTCATCAATGCTTCCAAAACAATATTTGCTTTCATGCCATACTCTTCACAAACTTTTTGGAATTCTTTGAGAGTATCTTCGTCATAAGTTGTACCCCATTGTTTCTTTGCCATAAATATATTCCTCCTTTTATAATATGGCACAATTATATCATGCTATTAACTATTCAGCAACTACTTAGATTAAGTACCATACTTAATTTTACATCATAAGTTCAAATAAAAATTTATTCAAATCGCCTTAGGGCATCACAGTGTGTGAATTAAAAAAACTCGTTTTGGTCAATTGTAAAAGTTAATTCCGCTTTGTAAG
>ERZ780151.2527-NODE-2527-length-10161-cov-2.335345_pt1 | contig 10161 bp, 6 predicted proteins | sample MGYA00510983_ERZ780151 | MGnify/ENA primary metagenome ERZ780151 (study PRJEB29588, sample SAMEA2144623) | human gut metagenome | biome: human gut; feature: human-associated habitat; material: faeces | place: Denmark | collected 2008/2010 ... | reverse complement strand
ATATCTGCCGGAATGATCTCATCGAAAACATATTTCTTAATGTCCTCATGGATCTGCTCCTGAGTTACATCCGGATCATGCTGTGTAGAGCATACTACTGCATCGATACGGCTTGGTTTTCCGGCTTCATCATATTCTACAGTAACCTGTGTTTTTCCATCCGGTCTTAAATATTTTAATGTACCGTCTTTACGGATCTTCGTTAACTGACGTGCAAGTTTGTGTGCCATGTTGATGGCATATGGCATATACTCTTCTGTCTCATTGGAAGCATAACCAAACTGGATACCCTGGTCACCTGCTCCGATGGCATCAATTTCATCTTCACCCATTTTTGCTTCAAGAGCTTTATCTACGCCAAGAGCGATATCAGCAGACTGTTCATCGATTGCTGTGATAACTGCACATGTATCAGCATCAAATCCATATTTTCCACGTGTATATCCGATTTCGCGGATAGTATCTCTTACGATTTTCTGGATATCAACATATGCATTTGTTGTAATCTCACCCATAACAAGTACAAGACCTGTAGTTGTAGCAGTTTCACATGCAACACGACTCATAGGATCTTTTTCCATAAGAGCGTCAAGAATAGCATCGGAAATAGCATCACACATTTTATCCGGATGGCCTTCAGTTACAGATTCAGAAGTAAATAAAATTTTCTCCATTGTGTTCTCCTTTTTTATTCATTTACAATTGTTTCCCGACCGCAGAATAACCCGCAGCCATTTATGTACTGTATCAACAGATTATTTCTCTCCGCTGATACTTTTCCGTTAACAAAAAGAAACAGCCCGAAGTAATCGGACTGTCTGATTATCTCAACAATCCTCTTATTGTTCGATCACTCGCTCAGGTTGGCACCTTCCTACACAAACAGGGGTTGCCGTGGCTTCGCAGATCCTTTGTATCTCCACCACTCTGAATAAAAGGCTATTACTAATTATTAACTTGCATTAATTAAGATTGCTGCATACCATACAATATACTTAACCCTTACAAATGTCAAGTAATTTTTTGGTATTTTTTATCATCCCACCCTGAGACGGAATTTCTGGATTTCTTTCTCATTGGATACTCTCTCAATCTCAGCACCGAGAGATCTCAGCTTATCTTCAAAATTCTCGTATCCTCTCTGGATATATACGATATCATCAACAACTGTGATTCCATCTGCTGCAAGACCTGCGATCACCAGGGCTGCACCTGCACGCAGATCCGGTGCACTTACTCTCGCACCTGTAAGCTTCTTCACACCATCAATAATTGCTGAATTTCCCTCAACTTTGATGTTTGCTCCCATACGTGAAAGTTCGTCCGCATACTTGAATCTGTTCTCAAAAATACTCTCTGTTACAATACTGGTTCCCTCTGCAAGTGCCAGAGTTACAGCAATCTGTGGCTGCATATCTGTAGGATATCCGGGATATGGAAGAGTCTTTACATGAGTACGGTGAAGTCTCTTTGGTGCACGTACACGAACTGCATCATCAAATTCCTCAACCTCACATCCAATTTCTTCAAGTTTAGCCGTAGTTGCTTCCAGATGCTTCGGAATTACATTCTTAACTGTTACATCTCCGCCTGTTGCTGCCGCAGCAAACATAAATGTACCTGCCTCGATCTGATCCGGAATAATGGAATATTCGCTCGCATGCAGCGATGTTACACCAGTCATACGGATCTTGTCAGTACCGGCACCTTTGATATTGGCACCCATACTGTTTAAGAAGTTGGCTACGTCAACGATATGTGGTTCTTTGGCAGCATTTTCAATAACTGTTTTGCCCTCTGCCATACAGGCAGCCAGCATAATGTTGATCGTAGCACCAACAGAAACAGTATCCAAAAAGATATGGTTTCCTACCAATTCGTCGGCCGAGGTATTGATCATACCGTGTTCAATACTAACGGTAGCACCCAGTGCGCGAAATCCCTTCAAATGAAGGTCGATCGGACGGCTTCCGATCTCACAGCCACCCGGCAAAGCAACCTGTGCCTTCTTGTATTTGCCAAGCAGTGCGCCAAGCAGATAATAAGATGCACGAATCTTGCGGATGGAGTCATAATCAATGGTCATATCATTGATCGTGCTGCCATTAATAGATACTACATGAGGACCGATACGCTTTACAGTAGCGCCGATGCTCTCAATTGCTGTTAACAAAACATTAATATCTCTAACATTCGGAAGATTATCGATGACAACGGTTTCATCTGCCATAATAGCAGCAGCTAAGATGCCTAACGCAGCATTTTTGGCACCGCCGATCGTCACCTCACCATTTAATGGTGTTCCTCCTTTGATTATATACTGATTTTCCATATTACACCTCACACAGTTTGTTAGGCTATTTCCAAATAAACAGAAGTCAACACATCACTATATTATAATTAAAAACGCTAACATGTCAACCAAAAAAACGTTTATTACGAAAATTTACGAAAGTTACTTTCGACGATTTTCGAAATACACGAAAGAGTCAATTGCATCAAAGATATCCTGAAAGGTTTCACGAGGAGCAGCATCAATGTATTTTTTGAGGATCGCCTGCTCATCACTACCATGATATCTGCCATAAAAAATGTCGAACAGATTGTGACCTCTCACATAAATTTTGATCGACTCAATATTGTCTTTGATGTCCTGCTTGCTGCGAATGCGGATGTTGAGAGTACGCTGCATTCGCTTTACGCTGTTAAGCTTAAACAGATAGTCCTTAAATTTCTTATACAATATATTGTAAAACTCTTCTTCATTTTTAATCACGCCAATCTTTGCCATAACCTTTGGATCCAAAAAATAGTTTTCAAATGAATAATATTTAAGGATCAGTACGTTTTTGGGTTCGACGCGCGGAAGATTACCAACATCTTCCGAAGAGCGTTTGCTATAATAGCTGCACAACTGCTTCTTGAGATATTTTGGATTTTTGCCATCGCTGTCACGTATCATCAAAAATTGGTCTTTTAAATACAATTTGTTGATATATTTCAAATTTGCATAAGTTTTGATGTTGGTGCAGCTATTGACGGGAACAATGGAAATACGCTGTAAATTGCCGTTTTCATCGTAAATTTCGGAGTAATATTTTTCTAAAAGAAGCGGCAGACGGTTGCTGTCCTGCTTGCCCTCCACGATAAAAACAAAGCTGACATTCATCAGATCATTCGCGGTATAGCCGAGATCGTCCAAAATCTCATCTACATCTGTTTCAGTATGAATCGTTGTGAAGTAACGCTCGTTCAAAACGACCTCCCGTATCTGCCGGGATGAAAAATTAAAAATGAGATTTGGTGAGTGTGTCGAAAAAATAACCTGATTTTTCTTGGAAAGGCGGTATAAAATTTCGCTGGCACTCTTTTGAAGCTGTGGATGGAGATAGATTTCCGGATCTTCCATCATAATAATGCTTGGAAGCGTATTTTCTTCATCAATATAGGCTTCAAGGAGGGAAAGTGCGTAAATACTGCGCAATCCTTCGCTCAGCATATTGAGTGGTCCGACGAGATTATGCCGATTCTTGTTATAAATTTGTGTGGAAACATGCAGAAGGTTGTCGGTGTCGTAATCGAGTACGTAGCGGACTTCCTGTGAAGGACTTCCGTTCGCATGGAAATAACGGTTGACTTTTTCTGCAAATTGCGTAAGGTTGGTGTGAAACAATTTGTATTGTAAGAGGCGCACAGTTTCGAAAACGGTCAGTTCCTCCGGTGTTTTTTTATTGATCAGCCCAATACACTGAAAACAGCGGTTGCAGGTACGGGCAGGGTCAAACGTACATTGATTATCTTTTAATTTCTGAAAAGATTCTTTGTCATAGAAACTGAATACATCATTCTGCAGCGCCTCGAGATTTCGGTTTTGGTCAATATGATAAATTTTGGGCAGTACTTCCGGGATATATTCGTTATGCTTTGAAAATCCATCGGAATATCGTGTTGCCATATTTGGTGTGACGATAAAAGTAAATGACAAAATACCATCCTGATAGGACGGGATCTTGCTCTGAAAATCTGCAAGCCATCGTTCATAATCTTTCACTTTGCATAATACACTCCGTGAGTGCAGCAGCATAATATCGCTTTCGGAATACTCGATATGAACCGAGATGGAGATGGGTTTGCCGGCATCTAAAAATTCATGTTCTTCACAGTTACGCATCCCCATTGCCAGTAAAATGGCATCGATTACTGCTGTTTTTCCGGTGTTATTCTTGCCGACTAAGATCAAAGCATTTTCAATATCAGTGATCTCAAGTTGTTCGATCGATTTGTAATTGCAAATCTTCAGATATGTTATTTTCATATTGCACTCCATTCTATCGCTATTTGCGATAAAGATAGGAATAAACGCTGCCTAAGCGCGACCTCCTAATACATTATATGTTCCCCAAAAAATTATGTTAATTATTTACCGTTTCTTTCGCTTTTGCTTTTTTCCGTGTGTCTTACGTACAGAATAACCAAAGTTCCCCATGGCTTTGGCTAATTCGTGGTAAGTGCCATGTGAATAGGCAAGCAGACTGGTATCATTCAAATGAAAGGTCCCTTTCTCATCAATGTAGGCATCGTCCACGTGTACGGCGGTGACCTTGGCCAAAAACATATGATGAGAACCAAGTTCGTTTATTTCTGTTACCTGACATTCAATGTTAACGGGCGATTCGGCGATCATCGGGCAGCGCACGGTATCTGCCGGGATCTTAGTTAGATGACATTCGTTCCATTTGTCAAGATCACGACCGGAACGTACCCCGCAAAAATCCGTTGCACGTGCAAGTTTTTTGGTAGTGAGATTGATCACAAATTCGCCTGTTTCGCGGATCATGGCATAGGAATATCGTTCGGGCCGCACGGAAATATAGACCATCGGTGGGTTGGTACAGATGGTGCCAGTCCACGCAACGGTAAGGATATTAGACTCTTGTGCGATATCGCCGCAGCTTACCATAACCGCAGGAAGTGGGTAAAGCATATTACCCGGCTTAAAATTTATTTTGCTCAAAAAAATGCCTCCTGTATTGAAATTTGGAATCCGTTAGCCGGCAGAATTTACATGCTGGCAGACATATCCGATATAAGTAGTATTAGTATACCACATGATACCCGCCTTGGACTACACAAACTGCATGATTTGTGGTACACTTTAAATACAAAAACGATAACAAAGAGATGGGTGACTCCCAATGTTTGACGAGACCGTTAAGAAAGGTGGTAACGATATGACGGATTATTTATCGATAGAGGGGATGACAGAAGATTTAGAGGGAAAAGTAAAACAGGATCTGAAATACAAAACGGGAAATTTTCTTTGGAAGGTAAAGTTTAATGTTCCGTTGGATCCAAAAACCGTAAATAATGTAAATTTGTATGTCACAACGGAAAATCTGTCTCCGCTTAAGACAGCGATCCGATACAATTCATTAGAAAATATTATCGAAATTGAGCCGCTTGAGCCATATGCACAAGATGAGACGTATGTCCTGAATATCACAACAAATGTGACATCTTTGTCTGGCAAGGCACTGCGAGAGCCACAGCAGTTACGTTTCAAAATATAATGGAGACGGAGCAGGTTCGCAGCATGGAGGATTGATGTGAAAAGCAGTTGGAGGACTAAATTATTTAAGAATATCCGATTTAGAGGGAAGATGATACTTGTCTTTGTGATAGGTGGCGTTATTCCCTTTTTTGGCGTAACTGTATATTTAAACAATAGAGCAGCCAACAGTTTGATTGAACAAAATAAGAAGGCGCAAAAACAAGAATTGCACTTGATGGCAAGTATTCTTGAAGATGCTGTGCCGGATATGGAAAAAGTTTGCGAAAACATGAATATAAATACGGTGCTGTCTAATATGATCACAAAAGATTATACCGATGAAAAGAAATGGCAGAAAGATAAGGGGAAATTGTGGGAGATTGATCGTTATATGCAGGATTATAAGCAGTCAATCTCGGATATAGTGATCTATGTCAGCAATGAAACCCTATGTTATGATCGGCCGTTTACTTATCTGGGGCCATCTGTCACACAACAGTCTTGGTATAGCGATGTATGTGATAAAAAAGGTGGATTGATCTGGTGTTATGGTGAAGACCGAGAAGAAAAGCAAAAGTGCATACAGGTCGCAAAACAGATCGTTAGTGCTGATGGGGAGCAGCTTGGCATATTGGCGGTGCAGATGAATATGGATCTGATCAATTCGGCAATTGCAGAACGGGAAGAAAATACGGTTCTTCTGTACAATGATGTAAATGTGTTGTATACGAACTATGAAGTTTCGGGAACAGAGGAGCTCGCGCTGGAAACATATTTGCGCGGTACGACAAGATGGACGGGAAATACGCGTTTTGGTGTTATCGGAAAAGACAGATTTGTTACGTATAAGAAAGTATATCCGCAAAATATGACCAATTACTACTCTCTTGTCAGTGTACAGGATTACTCCGGAATCACGGAGCAGATCAATCAGGTTACCTTTAATGCGTATTTGATCGTGGGAATTGGAATGCTAATCTCATTTGCGATGATCATAGGATATTCGACCAGCTTTTCCAGCCGATTGAAAGAATTGCGTCATCAGATGCATTTGGTAGCAACCGGTCGTTATGATCGGGTAAAAATGGTGGGGGGAAACGACGAGATCGGGGAAATTTATGCCGAACTCGGAACGATGATGGACGATATCCAAGATCTGACAGAATCAATGGTAGAAGAAAAAGTGCAGAAAGAGAAAATGCATACACGGCAAAAGGAAGTTGAATTTAAAATGTTAGCTAGTCAGATTAACCCTCACTTCCTATACAATACATTAGAAACGATCAGAATGAAGGCGAGGGTTAATCATCAGCCGGAGATTGAAGATCTGGTCAAAATGCTTGCAAAGATCATGCGGCGGAATATACAAGTCAGTCATAAGCTGGTAAGTTTGCAATCGGAAATAGAACTGATTGATAATTATATGAAGATACAGGACTATCGCTTTGGGGATCGCATCCATTCTGAAATTATGGTAGATGATGACGTTGATATGACGCAGGAAGTGATGCCGCTCATCATTCAGCCGTTTGTGGAGAACGCTTTTATACACGGCTTGGAAAATAAACCGAAGGACGGAAGACTTGAGGTGAAAGTGTCTCAAGATGAAAAAGACATTATTATAGAAGTGATTGATAATGGAATTGGAATGAATTATTATCAATTGGGTGAATTGCGCCACTCATTGACACAAACAGATGGAAGCGGGGGGCATATTGGGATCAGCAATGTGAATCAGCGATTGATCATGCAGTATGGAAAAGAGTATGCGGTAAAGGTGGATAGCCGTTTGAATGAGGGGACGGTTGTGACAATACGGATCCCGAAGAATGCTTCGACAGCGATCGAGCAAAGTGATGAGCAGGAATTACCATAATAAATAGCGGTTATTGGCAAAAATCGCATCCAAAACAGGACAATTATTTGGTAAAAATATGAAAAAAATATACGTGGCAAGGAATTTTTCGGGTAAATATGTCTAATAATTATGGTTTTAATATCACTTCGTTCTGCTAAAATAAGCAAGTAAATAGTTTTGCAGGCAGCAAAACGAAAAGCAAACAAATATATTGATTAGGAGGAATAATAATGAGAAAATCAATGAGAAAAATCATTGCAATCGCTTCTGCGAGCGTAATGGCGTTAACATTTGCAGTAACATCTGCACCAAATGCAAGTGCAGGAGCAATTAGCAAAGCAGCAAAGGAAGCAGCAAAGGCTGCATTCGATGCATCTGGTAAGACTACATATCATGCATACTTCGGTTTACAGCAGTCAGAGTCTTGGATCTTCCGTGATGAATGGTATCAGAAAGAGAATGGTTTGAATGGTACAAATCTTCCAGACGGTGCTTATGAAGGTAAGTTGTATCATAGTGAAAACAATGCACTTACAGCAGTTCCGGGTGCAACAGTAACAGATGCTGAGATCAAAGGCAACGGTGTTTACACAGTTAGCGTAAAGGACTTGGGCGGCGTATTGACAAGTGCAGAGAGCAACCAGCAGGCAAAAATGACCATGCTGTATGTAAGTACAGATATTCCGATGTCTGCATACAAAGACGGCAAGATCCAGGTAACAGACTGGAAGTTTAAGATCGATAATACATCTGTAACACTTCAGGACGAGCTCTTCGTTCCAACAGAGTACACAGATGAGAGTGGATTGTTCCGTTTTGATCCATTCAACTCATATCAGAAGGATCAGGGTGCTTATCCTAGTTGCCCAAGCATTAGAACACCTAATGATTCTGTAGAGATCACATTCAAGGTTAGCGGATTTGATGTTGATAACCCTGATGCAGTAGAAGCAACACCAACGCCTGCAGCAGACGCATCTTCTTCATCTTCTAGCAGCAGTAGCAGCTCTTCTTCTATCAGTGGTGGAGCAGTAGCAGCTATCGTAGTAGTTGCAGTTGTAGTGATTGCAGGTATCGTAGTAGTTGTTAAGAGAAAGAAAGACTAATAAAACGCATATCCCATTTGGGAGAGTAATCGTGTGGAGAGGTGAGACAATATTGTCTCATCTCTCCCTTTCTGTTTGATGAATTGCACAAAAATTTGATGAATTGCACAAAAATTTATATATTTTTTGTTAAAAGTGTGAAAAAATCGTGTATTTTTTCTTGAAAGATTATGGTATTTTTTAACGAATTCTTTAGGTATAATTACATGATGAAGTAACTACGTTGGTGTGATTTTGAGCAATTCTGCACTAAAAAGCACTTAGCGCACGATAAATAATACGAGGAGGTTATTTATGAAAGACAAAGAAAACAAGAAAGGAGCTGCTTCAGGACTGTACATCTGTCAGAGAATCATTACAATTCTGTTGATCGTTGGTGCATTTTTCCCGACATTTAATCCAACTAGAGTTGCTAAGATGATCAGTTCAAATGTATCCCTGTTTACATCAGCAGTATCCTACAACAGTTTGACAAGTGAGTTCGCCAGAGCGTTCCGTATGAACTGGGTCAGTGAAAGCAGCTTTGCCGTTGTAATGATTGCATCTATTATATTGGTGATCGGTATCATTTTGCTCGGCGTGGGAGCTTGTATGTCCCTCGGTAATCTGAGAATGCAGAAAACAGGTGCTCAGTTTACGTTGGGTGGCTCAGTCGCTGAGACACTTGGATTAGTTGTAACTGTAGTGAGTTATATGCTGGTAAATTCTTCTACAGATCCAACAAAGGCTAACAAGATCTTACCTCAGATCCCAACAGCATTTTATGGTTATGCAGTATTAACAGCTATTATGCTTATTACAGCAATTGTTGTATTTATTTCTCTTCCTAGTGTTGACAAGGGTGAGAAGTACGAGATGGAATCAAAGTATAAGTTATTCCTTATGTTCCTTCCATTCATTGCATTAGCATTTGTATTCTGCTACCTGCCTTTGTATGGTTGGAGATATGCGTTTTTCGATTACAAATCAGGAGATACGCTTTCTATGAGTAACTTCGTAGGATTCAAGTGGTTTACATATTTGTTCCAGAACTCAGCTACACGTACTGATATGATCAATACCATGAGAAATACATTGATCATGAGTTTCTTGGGAGTGGGTACCAGCTGGCTTCCTATGATCTTTGCAATCTTCCTATGCGAGATGAAGAACTTGAGATTCCGCCGTTTTGTACAGACATTCACGACGATTCCTAACTTTATCAGCTGGGTACTTGTGTATGCGGTTGCATTGGCTATCTTCTCTACAGATGGTTTCATTAACACATTCTTGAAGGAGATTGGTGTTATTGCACAGAACGCACAGGGTAAAGCGTGGTTGATGAGTTCTAAGCATACATGGCTTAAGATGTGGGCATGGGGAACATGGAAAGGTGTAGGTTGGAGTGCTATTATCTACATCGCAGGTATTTCCGGTATCGATCAGTCCTTATATGAGGCGGCAACAGTAGATGGTGCCGGTCGATTCCAAAAGATGCGTCACATTACTTTACCTGGTTTGCTTCCTACATTCTTCGTATTGCTGTTGATGGCAATCGCAGGCTGCTTGAGCAATGGTTTGGATCAGTACCTTGTATTCCGTAACCCGAACAACATGGATACGATCCGTGTATTGGATCTGTGGGTATACGACTTAGGTATTAATGG
>ERZ780151.2521-NODE-2521-length-10192-cov-2.686594_pt1 | contig 10192 bp, 10 predicted proteins | sample MGYA00510983_ERZ780151 | MGnify/ENA primary metagenome ERZ780151 (study PRJEB29588, sample SAMEA2144623) | human gut metagenome | biome: human gut; feature: human-associated habitat; material: faeces | place: Denmark | collected 2008/2010 ... | reverse complement strand
GATAATGGTGCAAGTGTTACCACATCACAAATCTGTGTCTGTCCTCTTGTAAACATAGCAGAACCATGAACTCTAGGAATAAGGTCAACCTCTGCTGACAATGGACGAATCTGGTTGATAGCACGTCCATCTGGTCTCTTATGGTCTTTGAGAATCATCTTACGTACAGTCTTCTTCTGATACTGATAAACGGCTTCGCCGAGAACTGCAAGCCATTCTTCATTATCAGCAAAAGCTTCTGCCATCTTTTCTGTCACTTCATCAATATTCTTTTCTCTTGTCTGCTTATCATCAGTAAATACTGCTTCCTCCATCTGCTCCGGAGTAACAATCTTTTTCATTGCCTCGAACATTTCAGCAGGAACAGCACAGCTTACATATGTATGCTTTTCTTTACCTACTTCTGCAACTATTTTATCGATAAATTCAATAATTGTCTGATTGATATCATGAGCCATATAGATAGCTTCAATCATCTTTGCTTCCGGAATCTCATTTGCACCGGCTTCAATCATGATAACTTTCTGCTTTGTAGATGCTACAGTAAGCTGAAGGTCACCATCCTGCCACTGTGACTGTGACGGATTGACAATAAATTCACCATCAACAAGACCAATCTGTGTAGTTGCACATGGACCATCAAATGGAATATCAGAAATACATGTTGCAATTGATGAACCAAGCATAGCAAGAAGCTCAGGACGGCACTCTGTATCAACTGACATAACCATATTATTTAATGTAACATCATTTCTGTAATCCTTAGGAAATAATGGTCTCATAGGTCTGTCGATAACACGTGATGTAAGAATAGCATTTTCACTTGCCTTTCCTTCACGCTTATTAAATCCGCCAGGAATCTTTCCTACTGCATACATCTTCTCTTCATATTCAACACTTAATGGGAAGAAATCAATTCCCTCTCTAGGCTCTTTTGAAGCAGTTGCTGTTGAAAGAACAACTGTATCGCCATAATGCATTAATGCTGCACCATTTGCCTGTGCACACACTCTTCCGATATCAACACGGAGAGTTCTGCCGGCCAGTTCCATAGTAAACTGTTTATACATCTTTTCCTCATTTCTGCGGTGCCAATAATCATTATCTCTCACCAGACATAACCTGCACCGCCGGTATATCCGATTGTTTTCAACAAGATGAAGTGCCCGAAACAACTGAAAAAAGCATTATTATTATAATGTATTTTTCAGCAGTCTCGGCTAATCACTTCAATCTTTTCATATTATTACGCCAGCTGCCGGATTATCATATAAAAATAGCTGCTCCGGTCAATAACCAACGTAAAAAGGGCGGAGAAATACACTCCGCCCAGTGAAATTACTTTCTGATGCCAAGACGAGCAATCAGATTTCTGTAACTTTCGATATCTGTCTTCTTTAAATACTCGAGAAGAGCTCTTCTCTTACCAACCATCTTTAAAAGACCTCTTCTTGAATGATGGTCTTTCTGATTAGTCTTTAAATGCTCTGTAAGCTCAGCAATTCTTTCTGTAAGAATAGCAATCTGAACTTCTGGAGAACCTGTATCGCCAGGCTTTCTTCCGTATGCTGCAATAATCTCTGTTTTCTTTTCTTTAGATATCATCTTTAAATCCTCCTTAATATAACCGCCTGTTACTAAGAATCAGGTCGGAGTGTCCTGAAACTGAATAACGGCTCACATACCTTGCTACTATATCATAAAAAAATCATAATTGCAAGCATTTATTATAGCATCAGCATGCTTTTTGAAAACTGTGCATCACTTTCCATCTGTTTTGAAAGAGCCTCTATTGACTCAAATTTCATCTCCGGACGTATAAAATGAAGCAGTTTTACTTTAATATGTTTTCCGTATGCATCTTCTTCATAATCAAACAGATTAGTCTCAACTCCAATAACCTGATCTGTACTCACCGTAGGCTTTGTTCCTATATTAGTCACACCGCCATATTCTTTTCCGTCTATCTGTGTTATTGATGCATAGACACCATTTGGCGGCAGAAGCTTGCTTTCCTGCGGATAAATATTCATAGTAGGAATCTTAATTTTTCTTCCAAACTGATTACCCGGACACACTATTCCTTCAATAGAATATGGTCTTCCCATTAGAACATTAACAGTTTCCATATGTCCAAGCACCAGTTCTTCTCTTACATATGTACTGCTTATCTCTTTGTCCTGATATTTTTCTTTCTCAACGACAATCGTCTCAAAACCATATTCAGGACCACATTTTACAAGCATATCTGCATCCCCGCTCCTGCCTTTGCCGAAGTGATAATCAGTTCCTACAACCACTACTTTCGCACGCAGTTTTCTTATTATTATATCTTCAATAAATTCCCCGGCATCCGTATTCATAAGTTTTTCAGTAAACGGATACTCAATAAGGGCATTAATTCCAAGACTCTCCATAAATGCACGACGTTCACTGTTTGTCGTTATAAAATGCTGCTGTCTTTGCGGACAGATACTTAACGGAATTCTGTCAAATGTAAATGCCGCTGCCAATATATTATTTTGTTTTGCTTTTTCTTCTACAATTGATATAAGCTTCTGGTGTCCCATATGGACACCATCAAATTTGCCAAGCGTAACTGCTGAATCTTTGTCAAGTGTAAAATCCTCTGTGCCATGAATATACTTCATCCGAGCCACCTCACATTTCATCATGCTCACCACTGTAAAATATTTTTTCAGGTACAAGCATAGAATCAATGTATTCATAAATTCCTATAAAAATACCATTTTCATCATATATACGATATTTTTGTTCTGCCTGTTGTGTCAGTGTACGCTCAATTTCACGTACTGCATCAACCGGCAGCTTATTACCGTTATACAGCAGTTTATTATATTCTGAATCAACTGAAAGTTTTGGATAATCAAACACATCATCAGCTGCAATTATATATTCTCCAAGTTCACCTTTTAGTAAAAGTGCCGAAATCTGATTTAATGTAAGACTGTCATCAATTTCAAACTGTCCGACTCTTGTCCTTTTAAGACTTAGCATGCATGCACCGCAGCCCAGTTTTTTTCCAATGTCATCAATAAGAGTTCTTATATATGTTCCTTTTGAACATGCAACTGTAAATGTGACTGTCTTTTCATCATCACTCAGATTCATTTCATTAATCTTTATAAATCCGATATCAACATGACGCGATTTTCTTTCAACTTCAATTCCCTGTCTGGCAAGCTCATAAAGTTTCTTGCCATTATGCTTTAATGCCGAATACATAGGTGGAACCTGTTCATATCCTCCGACAAATGATATAATCACGTCAATAATTTTTCTCTCATCAGCATTTACTTCACTGACAGATAAAACTGAGCCTGATATGTCCTGAGTATCTGTTGTTTTTCCAAGCAGCATAACCGCCTCATAAGTTTTTCCCCAATCGGTAATCATGCCGCATAATTTTGTTGCTTTCCCAAGACACACAGGCAGAACTCCCTGTGCATCCGGGTCAAGCGTACCTGTATGACCGATTTTTTTCATATGAAGAATGCCACGCAGTTTTGCAACTACATCATGTGATGTAAAACCAGGCTCCTTATATACGTTTATAATACCGTCCATAAATCCCCTTTATATGCTAATTCACATTGCATTGTACTGCTTTTCAATCAATTCGCCTATACTGTTTATTATCTGGTATACCGAACCTTTTGCAGTATATCCGGCAGCACGCACATGTCCGCCGCCGCCAAACTGTGTTGCAATTGCTGCAACATCGATTTTTTTCTTTGAGCGAAGACTTACTTTATATTCTTCTTCACCTGTCTGATAAAGGAATATCGCAACCTCAACGCCATCTGTAAGACGAAGCTGTTCAACTATGCCTCCAAGTTCTCTGCCTGTAACGCCATAAAATTCCATCTCATCAATTGTGACAGTAGTAAATATACATTTTCCATCATAAAACAATACACTTTCAAGAAGTGCCCTTCCAAGAATCTGATTCTGGACATATGTTTTCTTGTAAAATGTATTATCTATAATATCGGAATAATCAATTCCTTTTTCCATCATCTCGCCGGCAATTTCCATTGTCTTCTTTGATGTACAGCTGTATTTAAATACACCTGTATCATGAATAATTCCTGTATAAATACATTCTGCCACATTACGGCTGATTTTATCAGCATCCATAGTACCATATAAAACTTCACATGCTGAACTTGCCTGTGGTTCAATTTTACTCAAATCTGTAAATCCTGTATTGCTGACATGGTGGTCAATGCACACTGTCTTGGATGCATTGTTAAAACAGCTTATAAATGGTTCTATTCTGTCAAGACTGCTGCAGTCAAGGACAAAAAACACATCATATTTCTTATCTTCAGGTGTATTTTTTATTTTGTCAATATTTTTAAGATAGTAAAACTCACTGCCCGGCTGTTCAAGATATAAATCAACATCTGTTTCAGGCATATTCTCCACAATGTAATTATATAATGCAAGAACAGAGCCCGTGCAGTCACCATCAGGTCTTATATGACCTGTAATTCCGACACTTTTAACATCTTTTAAAATATCACTTAATATCATAAGTCACCATTCTCTCTGTCATTTTCTCTGTCTTTTTTAGTAACCTCGTCTATCAGCTTAGACATATTTACTCCGTATTCAATTGACTGATCCAGTATAAATGTAATCTCAGGAGTATTTCTCAAATTAATATTTTTTGCGAGCTGTCTTCTGATATAGCCCTCAGCACTTTTAAGACCTTTTATTGTATCCTGCTGTGAAATCTCATCCCCCAGCACACTGATATATGCTTTGCATGTTTTTAAATCAGGAGCAACTTCAACCGCGACAACTGATGTCATCGGGTTGATTCTTGGGTCCTTAATTTCACTGCGTATAATATTGCTTAATTCTTTCAAAACCTCGCCGTTAATGCGGGTATTTTTCACGCTGTTTTTACGCATAAACTCTCTAACTCCTATCTTGGAACTTCAACCATGATATATGCTTCTAACTTATCACCTTCCTGAATGTCATTGAAGTTTTCTAATACAATACCACATTCAGTACCTGCCTTAACCTCTTTTACTTCATCCTTAAAATGTTTAAGTGATGCAAGAGGTCCTTCATAAATCTGCTCTTTATCTCTTGTGAGACGTACTTTTGAATCCCTTGTAACACGGCCTTCTGTAACGAGACATCCGGCGATATTACCTATTCCTGAAGCCTTGAATATCTGACGGATTTCAACCTGACCAATTACTTTTTCTTCATAAATCGGTTCAAGCATACCCTTTAATGCAGCTTCTACATCTTCAATAGCATTGTAGATTACAGTATAAAGTCTCATATCGACTTTTTCTCTTTCAGCAACGATTCTGGCCTGATTATCAGGTTTTACATTAAATCCGATAATAATTGCATTTGAAGCTGATGCAAGAACAACATCGGATTCGTTGATATTACCAACACCGCCATGGATTACCTTAACTACAACTTCATCATTTGAAAGCTTAACAAGACTCTGCTTAACAGCTTCAACTGAACCCTGTACATCAGCCTTGATAATAAGACCAAGCTCTTTTACATTACCTGCCTGAATCTGCTCAAATAATGCATCAAGTGAAACTTTGTGCTTTGTATCGTCAAGAAGCTTCTTCTTGCCTTCACTTATAAATGTCTCTGCAACATTTCTTGCCTCTTTATCGCTATCCATAGCCATAATTATTTCACCTGCATTAGGCACATCATTAAGGCCAAGAATCTCAACAGGAGTTGAAGGACCAGCTTCTTTGACACGGCGTCCCTTATCATCAATCATAGCTCTGATTTTACCGTAACTTGCACCTGCTGCCACATTATCGCCTACATGAAGAGTACCTTTCTGTACAAGAATTGTTGCCACAGGGCCACGGCCTCTGTCAAGCTCTGCCTCGATAACAATACCTCTTGCATTTCTGTCAGGATTAGCTTTAAGCTCATGCACCTCTGCTGTAAGAAGAATCATCTCGAGAAGTTCATCAATACCTTCCTTAGTATGTGCTGATACAGGTACAAATATTGTAGAACCGCCCCAGTCTTCTGCAATAAGACCGTATTCTGTAAGTTCCTGCTTAACTTTTTCAACATTTGCATTAGGCTTATCAATCTTATTTACTGCTACGATAATTTCAACATCAGCTGCCTTTGCATGGTTAATAGCCTCTATTGTCTGTGGCATAACACCATCATCTGCTGCTACTACAAGAATAGCAATATCTGTTGCCTGTGCACCACGCATTCTCATAGCTGTAAATGCCTCATGACCAGGTGTATCAAGAAATGTTATTGACTGACCGTTTACATCTACAGTATAAGCACCGATTTTCTGTGTGATACCACCGAATTCTTTATCTGTAACATGTGTCTCACGGATTGCATCAAGAAGAGATGTCTTACCATGGTCGACATGACCCATTACACATACAACAGGTGGTCTTGGAACCATCTTTTCTTCCGGTTCCTCATCCTCTTTGAGGAGTTCTGCAATCACATCGACCTTAACTTCATGCTCACAGATACAGTTAAATTCAAGTGCAATTTCCTCAGCTGTATCATAATCAATCTCCTGATTGATAGTTACAACTTTGCCCTGCATAAATAATTTTTTTACAACTACTGAAGGCTGTACTTTCATCTTATCTGCAAGTTCCTTGATTGTGAGGCTGTCCGGAAGAACAAGCTGTTTGATTGTATCTTCTTCTTTTTCTTCTTTCTTGACATTCTTCTTTAACTGGCTGTTTGCAAATTTAAGATTTTCTTTAACTTCCACATCTTTCTTGCGGTCATTTTTATGATTATCTTTTCTTGAATCAGGTCTTCTTGAATCAGGTTTTGTCTCAAAAAGGAAATCATCCTTAGGTGCCGAATCTCTTCTGTCATTTCTTCTGCCCTGATTTGAAAATCCACCCTGACGGTTATTATTTCTGTCACCATTCTGGTTTGAACGGTTATCATTATTACGGAAGCCTCTGTTATCCCCGTTTCTGTCACCACGGTTATCATTATTACGGAAACCTCTGTTGTCTCCATTTCTGTCACCATTCTGGTTTGGACGGTTATCATTACGTGAATTTCTATTGTCTGAATTACCATTCTTTGGTGCATTGCCACGGTTTGCACCAGAATTATCATTCTTTACATTCTTATTATCTTTTCCACCCTTAGAACTGTTCTGTGGAAAATACAGCTCAGAAACATGTGACTTCTTATCTGCTGTATCCTTTACAGGTTCTTTTGTTATATCTTTCTTTGGTGTATTGTTTTCTGTCATCTTTGCCTCATTTGCCTTTTCATTCTTTGGTTTTGATGCATTGCCTGCCGCACCACTCTTATGTCCGAACTTTCCACGGACTTTTGCAACTTCATCATCATTAAGACCACTCATTGTCTTATATGTTTTATTATTGTTGTCAAGCAAATCCGCAATATCTTTTGTCGTTATATTTAATTCCTTTGCCAACTCATAAACTCTCATATTAGCCATTTAACCTCTTTTCCGAATAACACAATGTTCTTAATTTAACATCTGCATTATTCCATACCAATTTCCAAGTGTTTTTGTATCTGCTTTCCAAAACCTTCATCCAAAACTGCCAGTGATGCACGAAACTCTTTTCCAATTGCATGACCAAGTGAAACTTTATCACTGTAAAATGCAATTGGAACTTTATAGAAAGTGCACATATCTGAAAACATTTTCTTTGTATTGTCTGAAGCATCTGATGCAACTACGACAAGAAATGCCTTTTTAGATTTCACTGCCTTTTCAGTTGAAAATTCACCGCTGGCAACTTTTCCCGCACGCTGTGCCAGTCCCAGCATCAGCAATGTTTTATCCTGCTTCAATATTCTCAAATACTCCTTTCAAATTATCATACACTTCCTTATCAACAGGCATTTTAAAAGAACGCTCAAGACCTTTATTTTCTATCGCTTTCTTTAAACATTGTGCATTAGGACATATATATGCACCTCTGCCATTTTTCTTGCCTGTATCATCAATTATAATTCCTTCATCTGTCTTTAAAATGCGTATAAGTTCTTTCTTATTCTTCATCATACGACAGCCGACACATTGTCTTTGTGGAATTTTCTTTGTTGTGCCCAATTTCATCACTCCCGGTTTTAAAGATTATGTCTATATTATTCGTTCACTTCGTCAGCGTCAGCCTGTGTATCTGTATCTTCTGAAAATACAAGCATATCATCATCTATATCTGTCTCATCATCTGATTCTGGCTTTGCACTATCTTCAATCTGTGATTCGCTCTTGATATCAATGCCATAGCCTGTAAGCTTTGCTGCAAGTCTTACATTCTGTCCGGCCTTGCCGATTGCAAGCGAAAGCTGCTGATCTGAAACAACAACTGTAGCCTTCTTGCCATTTTCATCATCACATGCTGATATAGATACAACTTTTGCAGGACTTAAAGCATTAACGATATACTGTGCAGGATTCTCATCCCATTCAATAATATCAATCTGCTCGTTGCCGAGTTCGTTTACAATAGCCTTAACTCTTGCACCGTTAATACCTACACATGCACCTACAGGATCAACATTAGGAACTTCTGCCTTAACAGAAATCTTTGTTCTTGAGCCTTCTTCTCTTGCGATGCTTACAATCTTAACAACACCGTCTTTAATCTCTGCAACTTCTTCCTCAAAAAGTCTCTTTACAAGGTAAGGTGTCTTTCTTGAAACACGTATTACGAGCGGACCAGACTTTTCTTTGTCAGCCTTAGGGTCGTTATTGTTATTCTTATTACCATTAGAAACTTCAAGAACATAAAGTTTGATTCTGTCTCCTCTCTGGTAATTCTCACCTTTAACACATTCATTTTTCTTTAATGTTGTCTGTGTTCTGCCAATATCAACAAGAATATTTCCCTTATCATCAATTCTCTGAACAATACCTGTTATAATCTCATGTTCTTTTGAATGATATTCATTATAAATAGCATTCTTTTCTTCTTCACGAATTTTCTGAACGATAGTTCCTTTAGCACTCTTAGCAGCTCTTCTTGAAAATTCTTCTGACTTAATCTCAACTCTTAATACATCACCAATCTGGCAGTCAGGCTTAATCTTCTTAGCATCTGCATATGAAATTTCCTTGCCATATACAAACTTTTCAGCTTCTTTCTTGCCGCGGTTTTCTTCCATCTCTTCCGCCGGTGTAACTGTATCAACAACTGTTCTGTTGGCATAGATATGGAAATCACCTGTAATTCTGTCAAGAACAACTTCGCAGTTTTCAATTGTATTAAACTGGTTCTTAAACTCATCTTTAAGCGACTTCTCAATTGTATCAAGCATAACTTCCTTACTGATACCATTTTCTTTTTCCAACGCATTAAGTGCTGTAATTAATTCTTTACTCATTATTTCCTCCTTGTGCCTCAGGCAAACTTATTCACAAAATGCAAGTCTTATCATGGCAAGATTGCTTCTGTCAAATGTTTTTTGTGTATCATCATCCATCTTTATAGTAACCGTATCCTTGTCGTAAGAATCAAGAACTCCTGTAAATTCCTTACACTTATCAACCGGTTTATAAAGCTTTATGTCTATCAGTTTTCCAACGCTTCTCTTATAATCTTTTTCTTTCTTTAATGGTCTCATAAGTCCCGGCGAACTGACCTCAAAAATATACTGTTCTGAAATATAATCTTCTCTGTCAAGTATCTCGTTAAATGCCCTGCTTATAAGTTCACAGTCATCAACTGTAATTCCACCATCCTTGTCGATGTAAACTCTTAAATACCAGTCACTGCCCTCTTTTACAAATTCGACATCAACCAGTTCAAAATTGTTTGCATCAATTAAAGGCTGAATCAACTGCTCAGTTTTTGCCTCATAGCTTTCGCTTCTGCCCATTCATTCATCACCTGTCTTTCTATTTAGTTGTATGTAGTGTATTTGCTTCTGCCTGTTTTAATTCCAGAACAAAAACGAAAGAGTGGACATAAGCCCACTCTTCCAAAACAAATATACACAATAGCTTATAGGGGAATCGAACCCCTGTTTCCGCCGTGAGAGGGCGGCGTCTTAACCGCTTGACCAATAAGCCGTAGCAATTACTTTCTTATAATACCATATTTTTATAATAATGCAAGCACTTTTTTTGTTTTTTTTGTACTTTTATAAATACAATCAGCCGGCAGTTAAA
>ERZ780151.2498-NODE-2498-length-10280-cov-5.080293_pt1 | contig 10280 bp, 6 predicted proteins | sample MGYA00510983_ERZ780151 | MGnify/ENA primary metagenome ERZ780151 (study PRJEB29588, sample SAMEA2144623) | human gut metagenome | biome: human gut; feature: human-associated habitat; material: faeces | place: Denmark | collected 2008/2010 ... | reverse complement strand
GGGCGGACGAGCGATTCGCGCGGGCAGGGGAGGCGCAGAAGTGATGTCCTTCGGCGGCGTCATGCCGATTTGCGCAATCAGCACATCGCGGCTGAAGCCCGTCTGCACAATGAGCTCCTGCAGGGCGTTCTCCATTTCCACCGGCTCCAAGTTCCGCAAAATCGCGGCGCACGCCTTCGCGTAGGCGGTTCGCCCCTCCTGCGTGGTCAGGTCGTGTTCCGCGCGAAGCCGACGCATCCGGTAGGCTTGCGGCGTCAGGGCAGGCAGCTTGTCGAAGCCTTCTTTTCCGTCGCGGCGGATGAATTCGTCCGGATCAAGCCCGTCAGGAAAATCCAGCACGCGCGCTGGAATGCCTTCCGCCTCCAGTATATCCAGACCGCGCAGGATGGCGTGTTGCCCCGCGCTGTCGCCATCGTAGGACAAGTATACCATCGGCGCAAAGCGTTTGAGCAGCTTTGCCTGTTCGTTCGTCAGCGCCGTGCCGAGTGTCGCGCAGACGCCGGTCACGCCGAACTGCGTCAGCGAAACGACGTCCATGTACCCCTCGACCAGCACCACACGCTCCAAGTGCCGCTCTTTGCGCAGAAGATTTGCCGCGTACACGCCCAAACGCTTGTTGAAAATGGGGGTGTCGGACGTGTTAAGGTACTTCGGCTGCACGTTCTCAATTGCGCGCCCGCCAAACGCCAAGACGTTGCCGTATTGGTCGATGATGGGGAAAATCGCGCGGTTGCGGAACATGTCAAAGGCGCGGCGCGGGCGCGCAGGGCGATCCGCTGTCGCTTCCTCCGCGTCCTTGATGACAATCAGCCCAGCCATTTGCAGCTCTTCGGTGGTGTAGCCCTTTGCCTGCATCGCGCGGGTTAAAGCGTCCCAGCTGTTCGGCGCTGCGCCCAGACCGAATTTGCGGATGACGCCGTCGGATACGCCGCGGCGCTTCAAATAATCCAGCATCGGCTGCCCCGCGGGGGTGAAGAGCGTTTCGTAGAAGAAGTGCGCCGCATCCCGATTGCACGCCAGCAATCGCTCGCGCTGCGTCTGCCGCCGCTGATAATCCGGGTCGGCCTCCATCTGCGGCAGCGGCATGTGCAGCTGATCCGCCAGATGCTTCACCGCTTCGGGAAACGGCAGATGTTCAATCTCCATCACAAAATGGATGACGCTGCCGCCCGCCTTGCAGCCGAAGCAGTAGAACAGCTGCTTTTCCGGATCCACGGAGAAAGATGCGGTTTTCTCTCCATGGAAGGGGCATAGCCCCCAGTATTTGCGCCCATTCTTTTTGAGCTGGACGTACTGCCCAACGATCTGAACGATGTCCGCACGCGCGCGGAGCTCATCCAGCCAAGAAGGCGGAAAACGCACGGCACCGCTCACCTCCCTCAAAAAGCGTTCTGTCAAGGAACACAAAAAGCACACCCGGAACCAACAGGAAACGGGGAACGCATTGTGTTATTTGGATGGCTTGCAGGGCTGTCTCTGCTCATCCATCAGTTTAATTCGCCAAGAAATCGAAATTTCCTGCTTGTTTCAGCCTTGTGTTTTTGGAATCTTCGGAAAAAAAGCGGGAAAATGCGAAGAACGCTTGTTATATTGCCGAAAACCCGCTCGGCACAAACAGCTGCTGATAGGTGCGGATGGCGTAGCGGTCGGTCATGCACGATACAAAGTCGCACACAGCGCGTGCCGTGCCTTCCTTGTAGCCGATGAGCACGAACTCCTCCGGCATTTCGCCCGGATGCTCGCTGTAATAGCTGAACAGCGCTTCCACAACGTGCTTGCAGCGTTCTTCTTCCGCCTGCCGCCACTGGTCTCGGTACACGCGCGCGAACATGAACTCCCGCAGGCCGTCCATCGCCTCCTGAACCAGCGGCGACATGGTCAGTTCGGGCTTGTCCGCGCTGCACGCCACAATGTCGCAAATCATGGTGTTGATGCGCTCGCCGTGCGTCTGCCCCAGCACCTTCAAGCAGTCCGCCGGCAGTTCAAAGGGCTGCAAGACTCCGGCGCGCAGGGCATCATCCAAATCGTGATTCAAATACGCAATCCGATCGGCACGGCGGACGCACTGCCCCTCCAGCGTTGCGGGAAACTGCTTGCCGGAGTGACAGAGGATGCCGTCGCGCACCTCCCACGTCAGGTTCAGCCCGTTTCCGTCGTTCTCCAGCGCCTCGACGCAGCGCCTCGACTGCTCGTTGTGCCGGAAACCTTCAGGCATTAGCCTGTCCAGCGCGTGCTCGCCGATGTGCCCAAACGGCGTATGCCCCAAATCGTGCCCCAGCGCAATTGCTTCCGTCAAGTCCTCGTTCAGCTGGAGACAACGCGCCAGCGTCCGGGCAATCTGCGCCACTTCCAGCGTGTGCGTCAGCCGCGTGCGGTAGTGGTCGCCTTCAGGCGCGAGGAACACCTGCGTCTTGTATTTCAGGCGGCGAAACGCTTTGCAGTGGATGATGCGGTCGCGGTCGCGCTGGAAGTCCGTCCGCATTGGGCAGGGGACAATCGGCTTTTCGCGCCCGCGCGTGTCCTTCGCGCAGACCGCCCGCGGTGATAGACGCTGTGCCTCCTCCTGTTCCAATCGCTCCCTGATGGTCATCGTCGTTTCCCTCCTCTCTTTGCATTATAATTACAACATCGAGGGGCAAAAATCCTTGCGAAATCACAAATTTGACGCGAAAAATTCACACTTTACAAATCTGCGTTTTTATGCTATGATACTTTACTGTATCAACAAATTCGCAACGGGAGGAAAACTGACCCCATGAAGAAGAAATCAACCGCGAAGAAAGTATTGCTGACCATCCTCGGCGTCCTGCTGGCACTGGTGATCGTACTGGTAGGCACGGTGTACGCCGTCTGGCACGACGAAATCACAACGCTGCTGTCCTTTCAGCAGGTGACGCAGCGCGATGAAAGCCATAAGGATGGCTCGGTGTATGTGCTGAATGTCTCCGGCGGCTACCATTTCGATGAGTTCCTGGCGCAGGGCGGCGCGTCCAATGACACGGAGCTTATCTCCTTTATCACAAACAGCATCACCAAGGGCATTATCCCCATGAGCATCAAAACATCGGAAATCGCCTGCTCTGCCTTCACCGCGGATACGGCGGACGGCGACCGCGTTTTCGGCCGCAACTACGATTTCCACGAGACGAACACCGTCATCGTCTACACGAATCCGGGCAACGGACGTCATGCTTCCTATTCCACGGTGGACTTGCAGTTCCTCGGCTTAGACAGCACGAAGGACGTGACCACCTTCGGGCAGAAGATTCTCACGCTTGCCGCTCCTTTTGCGCCGCTGGATGGCGTGAATGACGCGGGCGTGGCGTGCGGCATCTTCATGTCCTATCAGGGCGGAGAGAAGGTCGCCGCGACGAATCAGCAGACCGACAAGCCGGATTTGACCTCGACCACGATGCTCCGCATGATTCTGGACTACGCCGACTCCGTTGAAGAAGCGGTCGAACTGGTGGAAAAGTACGACCTGCACGACTCCGCGAAGACGAGCTTCCATTATATGATTGCGGATTCCACGGGCAAGAGCGCGATTCTGGAGTGGGTGTCTGACAGCAGTGACGACGACGCGGATGGCGCGAACCGCCACTTGAACGTCATCTGGAACGACGCTGATCCGCTCTCCGGCGCGACGGACTGGCAGATGATTACCAACTTCATTATCACGCCGGATTACTACACGGCGGACGCGAACAAACCGGGTCTTGACCGCTATGAGCTTCTGCGCGACCGTCTGGCGGAGTTGAATGGCGTCGTGGCGGACGAAGAAGCGGCGATGGGTCTGCTCGATGCGGTCAGCCGCCGCGACTGGGGCAATCCCGGCGATTCCAACTCGCTGACGATTCACTCTGCCGTCTATAACCTCACGGACAAGACGGTGTTGTGGGTTGGCAATGAGCATTACGGCGAAGAAGGCTACACGTTCCGCTTCAGCCTGAATAAATAAGGAAACAAAACATCCCCGGAAGCGTCATGCCTCCGGGGATAAATTTATTTGGGGGGGGATGAATTACTTGCCCAGCATCGCCGCGCCGATGATGCCCGCATCCGGGCCGAGCTTCGCCAGCTCAATGCGCGCCGACGGGAGCGTCTTGTACAGCACATAGCGCCGCGTTTCCGCACGAACAGCGTCCAGCAGGAAGTCGCCCGCTTTGCTTACGCCGCCGCCCAGCACGATAACCTCCGGGTCGATGCAGTTAACCAGGCTGGCAACCAGCTGACCCAGATACTTCACATAGCGGTGGAACACCTTGAGCGCGATTTCGTCGCCGTTCTTCGCCGCGTCGAAAACAACCTTCGCGTTCACGCGGTTCAGGTCGCCTTCGCACACCTTCACAATTTCACTTTCCGGGTGCACCGCGCAGAGCTCGCGCGCCATGCGGATGATGGCGGTCGCGGAGCAGTAGCGCTCGACGCAGCCGTAGTTGCCGCAGGTGCACGGCTCGCCGTCAAGTTCGAGAATCATGTGGCCGATTTCGCTGCCGACGCCGTGGAAACCGTTCCAGACCTTGCCATTAAAAACGATGCCGCCGCCAACGCCTGTGCCGAGGGTGATGAACACGCTGCTGTCCGAACCAGCGCTCACGCCCGCGACGCTCTCTGCCAGCCCTGCGACCGTCGCGTCATTGCCGACGAAAACGGGTTTGGCAATGTGCTTATTGAACTCCTGCACAAACGGCACGTCCACCCAGCCGAGGTTGGTGCAGAACGCAATATTGCCCGTGCGGGGGTCGGTTACGCCGGGAACGCCCGCGCCGATGGCTTTCACGTCACCCAGCGTGTAGCCGCCCTTGTCGATGGTGTCCAGCACGCAGTCCGCCATCGCTTTCACCTGCATGTCGAAGGGGATATCCGTGCGGGTGACGATGCCGCCCTTGCACAGAATCTTGCCGCTTTCGTCCACCAGACCGACCTGAATGCCCGTGCCGCCAACGTCAATACCAACATAAATCATGGGAAAAAGCCTCCTGTATATTGTAATTGTGAAAATACGTTAGTCCTGATTCTGCGCGTCGGGATTGGAACGCTTCATGATCATTTCGTTCATGCGGCGGTCAAGCTCCCGCGCGGCGCTGAAACCGAGCTTCTTCATGGACAAGTTGCGCGCCGCCACCTCGATGATGATGGCGAGGTTGCGCCCCGGCCGTACCGGCATGGTCTGGCTGGGTACTTTCACGCCAAGAATCGTGATGTACTCGTCATTCAGCCCAAGCCGGTCGTACTCCTTGCCCTCGACCCACTTCTCCATGTGAATCACAAGGTCGATGGACTTGCTCTGCGCGACGGCGCCGATGCCGTACATCGCGCGGATGTCGATGATGCCGATGCCGCGAATCTCCATGAAGTGGCGCACCATCTCCGGGCACTCGCCGGTCAGACGGTTGTCCGACACGCGGCAGATGTCCACCACGTCGTCCGCCACCAGCTGATGCCCGCGGCGAATCAGCTCCAGTGCGGCTTCGCTCTTGCCCACGCCGCTGTCGCCCGTGATCAGCACGCCCATGCCGTACACCGACACCAGAACGCCGTGGCGCGTTACGCGCGGGGCGAGGCAGCGGTTCAGGTAGTTGATGGCGGTGAAGAAGAACTTCGTCGTCACCATTCCGGTCTGATAGACGGCGATATTGCGCGCGGCGGCGGCTTCCAGCAGCTCTTCCGGCGGATGCATCCCGCGGCAGATGATGACGCAGGGAATGTCGAAGGAGAAGTACTTTTTGAGCATTTGACGGCGTACTTCCGGTTCAAGGTTCTCCAAATACGTCATTTCGACCTTGCCGATGACCTGTGGACGCTCAAATGGAAAATATTCATAGAAGCCGCAGAACTGCATACCCGGACGGTTCAGGTCGGTGGTGCGGATATCCCATTCCGTCTGCGTGGAAGGGGACAGCACCGTCAATTGAAGCGTCTTGGCAAAGTCGGCTGCCTGTACCATAGGAAACCTCCTAAATACTATGCAAAATCAGTCAAAAAGAATCCGCTGGATATACCGCGCCACGCCGTCCTCCTGATTCGTCCCGCAGACGGCAAAGCCCATGCGCTTCACATCCTCGCGCCCGTTGCCCATGCACACGCCGTGACCGGCGGCGCGCAGCATCGACACGTCGTTCAGGCTGTCGCCGAACGCCATGCACTGCGAAAGTGGGAAGCCCATTTCCTCCGCGCAGACGGACAAAGCGTGTCCTTTCGTTGCCAGCGGGGGATTGACCTCCAGAAAGTATGGCTTCGAGCAGGTCAGCGCGACGGACTCGCCGAACTGCGTCTGTGCCTCCGCCAGCATCTGCACAATCTGCTCCGGCGGCGCCATCATCAGCAGCTTCGTCGTCGGCGCAGATAGATGCTGCTCCAAATCGCCGACGTACACGCCGCGCAGGGACGAGCTTTCCGCATATGCGCGGGCATAATCCCCCTGCTGATTATAGTAGAAGCAATCGCCTGCGTACGTTTGGCAGTAGCATCCGCGCTCCTTGGCGAACCGGGCGACCTGCCGCGCGATGTCCGCGGGAATCGTCAGTTCATGCAGCGTCGTTCCGTCCGGCTGGGCGATTACCGCTCCGTTGGCGCAGATGACCCGGCTCGCGCACCCGATGCGTTTTGCAAACCCCGCCATGCTGCAATAGGTGCGTCCGCTGGCGGGCAGGATGAAGATGCCCGCTTCACTTGCGCGGCGCAGGACGGATACTGTTTCGTCCGAAATCGTGCGGTCGTCCCGCAGCAGCGTATCATCCAAATCAAACGCAATGGCGCGAATGACCGGCTTCAACTCTCTCACCTCACAGCAGAAATCACTCTCACGTTCTATTATAGCAAAGAATTCGAGGTTGCGCCATAGCGTTTTGCAGAAAAAGGTCGGATTTCGTGAAAATTTTTGTGCGAAATCAGCAGGAGTTTTTGCTTTTTGGTGGAAATGTACATGAGAATCCCTTGGAAAAGGAAAGGAGAAACGTTCCGATGATGAATCGTGATGAAGCACGCCGACTGGCACACGAGCTGGTTGCGCAGATGACGCTGGAGGAGAAGGCCTCCCAGCTCCGTTTTGACTCGCCTGCCATTCCGCGGCTGGGCATTCCGGCGTATAACTGGTGGAATGAATCCCTGCACGGCGTGGCGCGTGCGGGCACGGCGACGGTGTTCCCGCAGGCGATTGGTCTGGCGGCGATTTTCGACGAAGACTTCCACGAAATGGTGGCAAGCGTCATCAGCACCGAGGCGCGCGCGAAATACAACGGGCAGTCTGCGCATGGCGACCGCGACATTTACAAGGGCTTGTCCATGTGGAGCCCGAACATCAACATCTTCCGTGACCCGCGCTGGGGCCGCGGTCATGAGACATATGGTGAAGATCCGTATCTTACCAGCCGGCTGGGCGTACGGTTCATCAAGGGCTTGCAGGGCAATGGCAAGTACCTCAAGGTCGCCGCGTGCGCCAAGCATTTCGCGGTGCACTCCGGCCCGGAAGCCATCCGCCATTCCTTCGACGCCGTGGCGAACCCGAAGGATATGAACGAGACGTATCTGCCTGCGTTCGAGGCGGCGGTGAAGGAAGCGAAGGTGGAGAGCGTCATGGGCGCGTACAACCGCGTCAACGGCGAACCTGCCTGTGGATCGAAGACGCTGCTGGTGGACATTCTGCGCAATAAGTGGCAGTTCGAGGGGCATGTAACCTCCGACTGCTGGGCGATTCGTGACTTCCACGAGCATCACCATGTGACCGATACCGCGCCGGAATCGGCGGCGCTGGCGCTCAAAAACGGCTGCGACGTCAACTGCGGCAACACCTACCTGCATATGCTGACCGCGTATCAGGAGGGTCTGGTGACGGAGGAGGACATCACGACCGCCTGCGAGCGCATGTATACCTCCCGCTATCTGCTGGGCTGCTTCGCGGACGACTGTGAGTACGACAAAATCCCCTATACCGCCAACGATACCGACGAGAATGACGCGCTGGCGCTGGAAGCAGCGGAAAAGTGCATGGTGCTGCTGCGCAACGATGGCGTGCTGCCGCTGGACGCGGGCAAAATCCGCACGATTGCCGTCGTCGGCCCGAACGCGGACAGCGTGCCTGCTTTGGAAGGCAACTACAACGGCCGTTCCAGCCGCTATGTGACGTTCCTCGAAGGCATCCGCGCTTATGCGGAGGAGCACGGCATCCGCGTGCTGTTCAGCGAAGGCTGCCACCTGTTCAAAGACCGCGTGCAGAATCTGGGTCAGCCGAACGACCGCTTGGCGGAAGCCGAACTGGTTGCGGAAAATGCGGATGCTGTGATTGCGTGCGTCGGTCTGGATGCGACGCTGGAGGGCGAAGAGGGCGACACGGGCAACGCGTTTGCGTCCGGCGATAAGATTTCGCTGAATCTGCCCGAAAGCCAGCAGAAGCTGCTGGATGCGCTGGTCAAAACCGGCAAGCCGTTGGTCACGGTCGTCGCGGCAGGCTCTGCGCTGAATGTGCCGCAGGGCAATGCGGAGATTATGGCATGGTATCCGGGTCAGGCGGGCGGCACGGCGCTGGCGGAAATCCTCTTCGGCGAGGTCAACCCGTCCGGCCGTCTGCCGGTGACGTTCTATCATGACCTGTCTGAACTGCCGGAATTCACTGATTATTCGATGAAGAACCGCACTTACCGCTACTTCGAGGGCAAGCCGCTCTATCCGTTCGGCTACGGGCTGTCCTACACCACCTTCGCGCTGGATAACGAAGCGGTGGATGCCGAAATGGGCTGGGTGACAGCAACGGTCGAGAACACGGGCGACCGCGACGGCGAGACGGTTGTGCAGGTGTATGTGCAGGACGTGGACACGAAGTGGGAAACGCTGCATCCGCATCTGGCGGGCTTCGCGCGTGTGGCGCTGAAGGCAGGCGAGAAGCGGCAGATTGCTGTTCCGCTGGATAAGAACGCCTTCACCGTCGTCAACGATGCGGGCGAGCGCGTGGCGGACGGCAAGGTGTTCGACGTGTACTGCGGGCTGTATCAGCCGGACGAGCGTTCGGCGGAACTGACCGGGCAGACGCCTGTCAAGATGACGATTCGCTTCGAGTGATTCATAGAAAAGCAGGGGAATGCGCGGGCATTCCTCTGTTTTTTTGCGATTTGCGCTGCCGGAACGGTTGAAAAATCCCTTTTCAGCAGGTATAATAGAAGGGAGATTCCCAAGGAGGCTGCATGATGTTTATCGGATTTCCGGAGGCGACGATTCAGTTCTTTCTGGACATTCGCTTCCATAACAGCATTGACTACTTCGAGGAAAACCGCGCGCGCTACGAGCGGGACGTGAAAGCGCCGTTTGAGGCGTTCATTCAGGAACTCGCGCCCGCAATGCTCTCCATTGACCCGCAGATGGAACTCCGCCCGTACCGCTGCATGGCGCGGCTGCGGCGTGATGTTCGTTTCACGAAGGACAAAAGCCCCTTCCGCGACCATCTGTGGGTACTGTTCCGCCATGCGGGCGAACCGCGCGAGGGCAGCGTGATGTATTGGTTTGAACTCGCGCCGTCGGGTATGAACTGGGGTGCCGGCACATGGGGTGAAAATCGTCAGATGATGGACATCTTGCGGCGGAGGATTGTCGCCGATCCGGACGGAGTGCGGAACGTCATCAAGCAGTGTCACCTGACGGAGCATCACATGCTCGTCGGCGGCAGCTCCTTCAAGCGGCTGGAAGTGCCGGCGGGTGTGCCGGATGACCTCAAGGGCTGGTATGCCCTGCGCGAGGTGTACATTTCGCCGGAAAGCACTGCCTCGGTGGATGTGCACAGCCCGCAGCTGACGAAGCGCGTGCAGGAGGATTTCCTGAGCCTGTCGCCGCTGTATCACCTGCTGCGCGGCGCGTATGAGGCGGTTCCGCCGGAAGAAGTGGACAAGATGGTTCAGAAAATGCGCAGATAAACGGACAGAGGAGGAAGAGAAGATGGATTGGATGAAGCTCAAGAGCGGCTCGGACGTACGCGGCGTGGCGGTGGGCGAGAATGCCCCGCTGACGGAGCATGTGGCGATGTGTCTTGGCATGGCGTTCGCGCGCTATGTGGCGAAGCACGTCGGCAAGCCGGTGACGCAGGTGACGATTGCCATTGGGCGTGACAGCCGCATTTCCGGCCCGGCGCTGCTGCACGCGGCGGCGGAGGGTGTGAGCAAAGCGGGCGCGTCCGTGCTGGATTTTGGCATGTGCACGACCCCGGCAATGTACATGTGCATCATCACGCCCGGTTTCCAGCCGGATGGCTCGATTATGATTACCGCAAGCCATCACCCGTATGACAAGAATGGCCT
>ERZ780151.2495-NODE-2495-length-10291-cov-3.936108_pt1 | contig 10291 bp, 8 predicted proteins | sample MGYA00510983_ERZ780151 | MGnify/ENA primary metagenome ERZ780151 (study PRJEB29588, sample SAMEA2144623) | human gut metagenome | biome: human gut; feature: human-associated habitat; material: faeces | place: Denmark | collected 2008/2010 ... | reverse complement strand
GCATGTGGAGCTTTACAGCAAAAGCACGGGGAAGCTGGTGGGCAGGCACGAGCTCTGCACCAGGAAAGGAAAGACGGTCTATGACGAAGGGCACAGGAAACCGAGAAATACCGGAGCCGGCAAGCTGGCAGAACGCATCCTTATTTATGTGTCCGGAAACCGGGAGGTCGCCTTATGGATGGAGAATCTCAAAAGAAGGAAGGAGCGCTATTACAAGGACAATCTGGAAGTGATCCTGCGGATCATTCCGGGATTTGACAAAAGTACCCTGATAGAGGCTGTGCGGATATGTCTTGACAAGGGCATCTACAACGGCGAGTCTGTCAGGAGCCTGTGTGAGCATGTGTGCGGGAGCCGGGGACAGGATAAGGGAACGGCATATCCGGACGGTTATCCGGGGGCACAGTCAGGGGCGATGCGGTCGTATAACGAAATCTTTGCGGGCCATGACAAAGCGTAGGAAGGAACTGGTGGAATATGCAAGGCGCCTGAAGCTGCCGAACCTGGCGGAACACATGGGAGCGATACTTCACGAGGCGCAGGAAAAGCAGCCGACTTATCCGGAGTTCCTGCTTGCATGTCTGGAACGGGAGGTCCGCGACAGGGAGAGAAAAAATTACCTGTGCCGGCTCAAGGCGGCGGGACTTCCCCCAAGGTATGACCTGGACACATATGACTTTGAAAGGACGGACGGCATGGACGCAAGGAGGCTGCGCGAATTGCGTGAGCTGGTATGGGTGGGACAGGCATACAACATTCTTCTGACAGGCGGTTCCGGAACAGGCAAGACCTTCATTGCCGCCGGGCTTGTCCATGAAGCCGTGAAGGCGGGGTACAAGGCATACATGGTGACACTGGAGGAGCTGCTCACCTGCTTGAAGACAAAGGATCTCTCCCGCCATGCCATGAAAACTTACAAACGCATAATGAAGGCACAGCTGCTCTTTCCCCTGAAAAGAGAAGACGCTCTTTTGCTTTTCAAACTGGTGAATGAGTTCCAGGAAAGGACATCACTTGTCATCACGGCAAACAAGGCACTCGTACAGTGGCTGGAACCTTTGGAGGATGAAGCGGTCACGGCAGCACTGCTTGACAGGCTGCTCTATTGCTGTGAGATAATAAGGCTGTCGGGAACAAGTTACCGGATGGAGAACAGGAAAACAATTTTTAGCAATCATGAACAGGATATAGGGACGTAAAAAGAGTTAATGTCTGTAAACTACCAATACAACAAAAGTGGGATATATTAAATTACATAAAAATGTGGTATCCAAATTTGCAAGGTACACTTTATGTAATACTCCCGCTATTTCATACTCCCAATACACATCTATTTGATGTTTCTGCCCTGATTTACCAAGAATCCTTATATCATGCCTGACTTCAGTACTTTTCACAACATCAGCGTTTACTAATTTTTGATAAACCTCTTGGGCAAATTTTTCATACTCCATGTTAGCATTATTCATCTTCGACAACAAATTAATGTCACAAACCACTTTTTACACTTGTAAAGATACAATTTTTCTTGCTGAATATTATACATCAGGAAAAATATCTTTTAGCCAATCTACAGAATGACATAAATAAAGTACATGCAACTATATTAGATACTCTTTTTTATAGGAAGCCACAGTCAACAAGCATTTTTTTAAATTGAAATATAATCCAATATAAAGATGTTTTTCAACATGTTTTTATTCCATAAATCCTATTATTAGGATGAAAGTTCAAAAAGAATCGTTAACTTTGCATTTCAAACATCTACAATAATAAGTTATATGAGTAAAGATATAAATCGGCTAAAGGTGGTGCTAGCAGAAAAAAAACGCACCAATAAATGGCTAGCAGAACAGTTAGGAAAAGATCCGGGAACTGTTTCAAAATGGTGTACAAATACCATGCAGCCGAATTTGGAGACATTAGTTGAAATCGCAAAAGTTCTTGAAGTGGATACCAAGGATTTATTGTGGTCAATAAAAAAATAAAGTCGCACACGAATCAAAAAGATATATGAAACCGATAATAAAATATAGAGGTGGAAAATCGAAAGAAATTCCACAAATAATACAATACATGCCACAATTTGAGGGAAGGTATATAGAACCTTTTTTCGGTGGAGGTGCCATGTTCTTCCATATAGAGCCAAATAATGCTATAATTAGTGATATTAATGTACGCTTGATGAATTTTTATAGGAGTGTACAACAAAATTTTATGCAACTAAGCGTGGAATTGGCTGAATTGGAAAATATTTACACTAATAATCGGTTAGAATTTGATATGTTAAAGAAACTTCATCCAGAAAATAGAATACCAGATGGTAATGAGGCTTTATATTATCAATTAAGGAATATGTATAATGGCTTAATACCTTCTACTTATTCAGATGCTACTTTATATTATTTTATTAATAAAACAGCATATTCTGGAATGCTTCGTTTTAATGCAAAAGGAGAATACAATGTACCTTATGGCAGGTATAAAAATTTCAATACAAGAATTATTACAGAAGCGCATCACACGTTATTAGTAAATACCGAAATTCATAATGGAGATTATCGTGATATATTTAATTTGGCGAATCCTAACGATTTCGTGTTTTTAGACCCACCTTATGATTGTATTTTCTCAGACTACGGAAATTTAGAATACCATGATGGCTTTAATGAAGAGAGCCATAGACAGTTGGCTGAAGATTTCTATAATTTAGGATGCAGAGCACTTATGGTAATTGGTGACACTCCATTAATTCGAGATTTATACGGAAATAACATCATAGCAGAGTATGATAAAAATTATTCTGTAAATATTAGAAACAGATTTCAAGCGGAAGCTACACATTTGATAATAACAAATTACTAATTGAAAAAATGGACTCTATTACACGTATAAAAGAATTTATAAAGAGTAATTTTCCTAATTGGGAAAAAATCAGTTTTTCTGAATTTCAAGAAAATATTGATTTTAGAACGGATTGGAGCGAATTGTATAAAATAAATAATGAAGAGATAATACTAATATCATATACCAATATTAGTATTACCGGAACAGATCGTCCAAAGCCTCAACTTAGAGTCTTTCTTGATGAATATAAAAAACCTTTCTATTTTGCAAAAAAGCATCAGTTACGTTACTATCTGTTTTCAATTTTTACAAAAGATGATGATATGGCAAGAGGATTGAACAATTTCAATCCCAAAGAATATATTATCTCTATAGAAACAAATCTTGATACAGAAGGATCTAGGAGGGATTTAAGAAGTATTTATGATTATGCAAACGAAAAGTTAGATAAGAGAAAATTTCTTAAATGTTCTCGTGTTAACTATAAGGCCGATATTAACCAGGCATCATTCATTTATATAGGTACTCCTAGTGTTCCTGATAAAACAACTTTTGAAAACTTCATTAACATTTTTGATTCAAGACCATACCAAAACTCAACCAATAATGTTAGTAAACAAAGGGTCAACGAATTAAAAATAAGTTCAGAGTATATCAAATATAGAAATATTGTTACAGCTGCTAAGACCAAACCCTTTCTTTTGCTAGCCGGTATTTCCGGTACGGGTAAGAGTCGTATTGTCCGTGAACTTGCTCGTGCGTGTTGGGACGAAGACTCCTTCGAATATAAAGTTCAGAAGCCTAAGAATCTTGAGATGATTCAAGTAAAACCTAATTGGCACGATTCGACCGAACTCATGGGATATGTGAGTCGTGTCAGCGGAAGCCCCATATATGTGATTGGTGATTTCTTAAGATTTATCACAAAAGCTTGGGAAAATTTAGATATACCTTATTTCCTTTGTTTGGATGAAATGAACCTTGCTCCTGTAGAACAATATTTTGCAGAATTTCTTAGCGTAATAGAATCTCGCAAAAGTAATGAAGATGGTACAATAACAACAGATCCTATCTTAAAAAAAAGTACGGAAGATTGGTATCGAGTACTGACCGCCGAACTGACAGGAGACAATGAAGCATTAAGGAATCGCTTTTTGGAAGAAGGCATCACCATCCCACAAAACCTTATTGTAGTGGGTACGGTAAACATGGACGAGACGACCTTCTCTTTCTCCCGAAAAGTACTTGACCGTGCCATGACCATAGAAATGAATGAAGTTGATTTGTATGCCGGATTAGACAGTAAATATGAGCGTATTGGTAAATTAAACAGTGATATGCTTATTGGTATAGCCGTAGAAGGTGTGGATGTCTATGCCGATAATGAGGAGGTCTGTAACAAGACACTAGCCTATTTACAGGCTGTGAATGATGTCCTTGATGGCACACCATTTAAAATCGCTTATCGCACGCGAAACGAGTTCTTGCTTTTTGTGGTAAACAACTTGCCATACAACATGGATGAAAACGGAAATAAGTTCAGCGAGGATGAAATTATAGCAACAGCATTGGATGAAATAACAAGCATGAAAATATTGTCGCGTATTGAAGGAGACGACACAAAAGTCGAGCATTCACTTCTTGAAAAGTTGATTACCACTATCGAAACACAGTTGTTGGCATTGACTGGAGAAGAGAAGAAAATAGAATCTATTTCCATAGCCAAACTGAAAGATATGCAAGGACGGCTGTCATCCGGTTATACAAGTTTCTGGAGTTAAAAACAATCAGATATTCGCAAAGGACGATGGAACTGCTTACCATAAAGCATCAGGATTTTGAAATGATTGTCGAATGTGCAAAATTCGATGGCATTTGGCATAAAGCCAAGAGTAATATTGGAGAAGAATGCTTACACTCCACTTACTCTTGGTCGGAAGGCATATCATCCGCTATTCTGAACAACTATATCGGAGAAGAAATTGCGTTAGAGAATAACCAACAAGCTCCTGCCATATTTTTCGATAATGCCGATTATCCTATTTGGATTGAGTTCAAGGACTATGTTAAAAAAGCGCAGTTTGGTTCTATCCTTCAAAATGAAAATGAGAAATTCTCTTTTCGCAAGCAGATTTTAGCTGGTTTCTTGAATTATGGCAATGAGGTTGGGCGCAGTGAAATACAACTTATTTATCAAGTAGGAACAGAGACTCGTAATTTTGTCTTCTCCTTTGAAGTGTTAAGTACAAAACTCAACTATCACGAGCATTGGAAAACCATCATAGAGGATATTGAGCAGGAGTATAGAATGCTCTCGCTTGATTATATGCGTAGAACCTTTCATGGATTCTCGCCCGATGTAAGCGGAGATACCCCTGAAATAATTTGGTGGAGCGTATTTGCCAACGAGCAACAGAAATTTATAAAGGCTTGCAAGAATATCATCGACCAACCACGCCACCGCTTGCATGGTAAAGAAGCGTACAAACGTGCAGACAGACTGACATTCATTCCCTCTTGTATAGAAAACGAATTGGCGGAACACAGACAGGACAATTCTCATTTATATCGTATAGAGCAACGTGTTTGGACAAACGATACACAAGAAAACAGATTCTTGAAATTTGCACTTTGGCAAATTACCGACAAATACGAAGCCTTGAAAAAACGCATTGAAGCGGTCAAGAACGCTTCCGATGTAATGAAAGCCGATATGCAAACCACATTGGTTACTCTAAAACACCTGCAGCGAAATCCTTTTTTCCGTACTGTCGGCAATTACAAAGGGATGAGCCAAGAGAGTTTGATTCTGCAAAAAGCTACCGGATATAGCCAAGTGTATCGTACATGGACTTTGCTTCGTCGCTCCTATTCCCTAAACGATGGAGTTTATCGCTTGCAAACCAAAGATATTGCTACACTTTATGAAATTTGGTGCTTTATAGAGGTAAGCCATATTGTAAAAGAGAAACTGCACCTATCTGATGAGGACATAGACCACCGGAACCGTATGGAAATGAACGGTCTGTTTACATGGGATTTGGGTAAAGGTGAACATTCTCGCATCCTTTTTCGAAAAGACGGTGTAGAACTGGCAGAACTTATCTATAATCCCAAAAGTTCGGAACGTGAGAACAGTTCTGTAGGTATAAAAGATTTGGTAGTGCCGACTGTACCTCAAAAACCGGATATTGTGTTGCAACTGACCAAGAGCGACCTGCAAGAAGGCATGAAAATGACTTATCTCTTTGATGCGAAATATCGTATTGATGGAAAGGATAAAAATGGTGTGGACGTTCCCCCGGAAGATGCAATCAACCAAATGCACAGATACCGTGATGCCATCTATTATAAAGACTACCAATCGGACACTTTGAAGAAAGAAGTGATAGGGGGTTACATCCTGTTTCCAGGTGATGGCGAACCAACAGATGTTGCTGTATCCAAATTCCGTAAAACTATAGATGAAGTAAATATTGGAGCATTCCCGCTACGCCCCAAGGACACACATAACCGATTGCTTTTAGAGCAATTCATAGAAGAACTTATTCAAAATAAGTCATATGAAACCATATCGAAAGTAATACCACAAAAAGGCGCGTTATTGCAAGTGCCTAATCGCCTTCTTGTAGGTTTGGTTGGAAATAGTTCACGACCCGGATATACACAAAGTTTCCTTGACGGTAATGCCACTTTGTACTATACAGGACCAAAGTTCCCGACAACCATTTCATTGCATGACCTTCATTACTTTGTACCTTATATAAAAGGTGAAGGTGTTCTTGATTTATATGAAATTATCCGTATAAGAACCATAACGAGTAAAGAGGCAAAACAAGCCGAAGGTGAAGATATAACAGATGATATGCGTTTAGCATTCGAATTGCGTTTCAGCCGTAAGCTATTTGAGGATTATCGACAGATAGATACTCATAAGATGATTAATTATACTTTTATTGACACTACATTTGACGAGACAGAAAAGTGGTTGATAGTAAATGAGTCATAGCTATCTTTCACTAACAAATGTAATGGCATATTATACAGTTAACAAATAGATATTTACATAAATACAAAATCCTATTATTGCAATTTATGATACAAAAAATAAAAATTGATTGGAGAAATTGTTATGGTATTAAGGAGCTCAACCAAGAATTCAAGTTTACTCCTGGTAAACAAATACATTTAATCTATGCTCCAAATGGTTCAATGAAAACATCTTTTGCTAAAACTATGCGCTATTTATCAGGGCAGTCCAAAGAGAAACCATGTGACAAGCTACACGATAAAGACAAATCGAGTTTCATCCTAAAAGTGGACGGTTTAGATGTGTCTAAGGAAAATATATTCGTAGTTAATGGAGATGATGATATTGATTGTTCAAAGTCGTTTGTGAATTTCCTTGCAAGCTCAGAATTAAAAAACAGGTATGATTCTATATATCAACAATTGTCAGAGAAGAAGGAACTCCTCATAAGTAAATTAAAAAGTGCCTCTTTAAGTTCCGACTGTGAAAAAGAGATATTCGGTACTTTCAAACAAAATGATGCAGACACTATCTTTAGCATACTTGAGCGTTTAAACAGTGAAGTCAAATCAGGTTTACCAAAGTTTGAATTTAAGTATAATGATGTATTTGACACCAAAGAGAATGTTAAGAAATTTATAGAATCTAATAAAGATAACCTGAATATATATATCGACAATTACAATAGACTTTTAGGGAATTCCAAACTATTCCGAACTGTGGCCGGTCATACATTTGGAACGTATCATGTTACGCAATTACAACAGTATGTTTCTGATGGTTCATTTTTCGGTGTTAATCATAAAATTGTACTTCAGGACGATACGGAATTATCGTCCGAGACAGAGTTGCAAGAACTTATTAATAGTGAACAACAACGTCTTTTAAAGGATGAAAATTTAAAGAAAGCTTTTGATAAAATCACAAAAGCAATTGACAAAAATGTCGAATTGAGAGGTTTTAAATCTGTTTTGAACAATCATCCTGAATGGATACCTGAAATCATCAACTACGAAGTATTCCGAAAAAAAGTTTGGTTAGGGTATTTATCAGACAATGAGATAAAACCTCTGTTTGATGCTTATATACAAGTTTATAATGAAAATAAAGAGGCACTACAGCAAGTCTTAGAAGAGGCCAGCTCGCAGCAAGAAAGATGGGAACAAATTATAGCCCTTTATAATGCACGTTTTCATGTACCAATAAAAGTTTCTATAGCCAATCAAAAGGATATTATACTAAAACAAGAAGCAGCGAAACTACAGTTTTCTTACGTTGAAACTTCAAGTACAGAAACAACTGTGGAGAAAGACGTGCTGGAGAAAATCCTTAGTCGAGGCGAAAAACGCGCTTTCATTATCCTGCAATTTCTCTTTGAAATGGAAGCACGTAAGACTATGGATCATGATACAATTTTAGTTATGGATGATATAGCTGATTCATTTGATTATCAAAACAAATATGCGATAGTAGAATATATTAAAGACATTGCTGCAGACAATAGCAATAAGTTCTATATGCTCGTGTTGACTCATAACTATGATTTCTATAGAACATTGTCGTCCCGTCTTAGTCTATTCCAACCAAATCTATGGATGGCAGAACGCTTAGCTAATGGAAAGGTAATCATCAACCAAGGTCAGTATAAAGGTAATATATATACTAATGCTTTTATCGAGCATGATAATGATGATAAAATATTTATAAGCATGATTCCTTTTGTTAGAAATCTGATAGAATATACTAAAGGGGAAAATGATGATTACAAAACATTAACAGAATGCCTTCATAAAAAAGCAAATACACGAACTATAACAATTGAGCAGTTGATAAATATTATGACTGATTTTACACAAGGTAAAGGTATGAAACGCCCTAAATCAGCAGATAAAATTTACGACTTGATTATGCAAACCGCAGATAGCATCATAACCGAAGCCAATCCTAATCAAGTGCTAATTGAAAATAAAGTGTGCTTATCTATTGCCATAAGACACTTGGCGGAAAATTATATGTACGACAAAATGATAGCAAAAGGTAAAAGTGAAGAAGATTTAGCTGTAATAGGTAGTCAAACAGGGAAGTGGACAGGTCTATTTAAAAAAGCCTGTCCGAAAGATGCTCATTATGATATTATAGAGCGTGTTAATATGATGACCCCTGAACTAATTCATATAAACAGTTTTATGTTTGAGCCTCTCATAGATATGTCTATATATCATTTAATTCAACTGTATAAAGACTGTAAAGAACAACTCAAATAAACGATATGGCTGATGTACTGAATAGAGAACAACGCCACCGTTGTATGTCCGCTATAAAAGGGAGGGATACAAAACCTGAATTACTGGTTCGCAAGTTCCTTTTTAGCCGTGGCTTCCGCTATCGGCTAAACCATCCACGCCTGCCCGGACATCCTGATTTGGTACTTCGCAAATATCGAACAGTTATTTTTGTGAACGGCTGCTTTTGGCATGGTCATGATAATTGCAGATACTTTCGCCTACCTAAAACAAACATTGACTTTTGGCAAAAGAAAATAGAGCGAAACAAAGAGCGTGATAAAAAAGAACAATGCCAACTTGCTGCTATGGGCTGGCATTGTATTACAGTTTGGGAATGTCAACTAAAACCTAAAGTCCGCATACAAACACTTGAATCATTGGCTTATACTTTGAATCATATTTTCCTTGAAGACAGGAAAATAAGAACATACGACTTACCTGATATAAATAATACACCTATGGTGGCAGAACCAGAAGTAACTTATGGAAGAAAGGAGCAATAGTAAAAAGCCGTTGCTTATTTTCTCCAAGGACTATTCCGTATTCCTTTGGGGCTCTAGTCCTATTTTTCCCATCAAGTACTGATGCTGTTCCCTCACCGCTCGATACATAGAATAATGAGCAAAGGATTCTTCCTTATACTTCATACTACTAACAGAAGCAGCAACAGCCCATATCATAATAACGACCACGAAGGCCACGACATATCGTACCTTAATATAATAGCCACGTATAAACATCCCATTGATATTGGGTGGAATAATGGTCACTGGATTTTTCAACTCATTAATTTTTGCAAGTATCTCATTCTGCCGTCTTAATATGCTGTCGGTATTCGCCTCGATATTCATACGGTTGAGATTGTAATCGCAAACGTGCCGATAAAGATATTCAAGAAGTTTGGACTTCTGCTTGAATAATTCAATGAGTTTCGGAAACCATAGCGAAAAAGTCAATGTGTCCGACTGTTGTTTCCAGATATGCTTCTTTACCACAGACAAGGCTTCGTTCCAGCAAGTACAGAAGCTTTTGGCAACTCCATTATAAATGATCTTTTCGTCAAAGTCCACTTTTACGTAAGCATCCGATAAAGTACACATTGTATTTTCATAAAATAGAAAACTCGATA
>ERZ780151.2491-NODE-2491-length-10316-cov-4.395868_pt1 | contig 10316 bp, 9 predicted proteins | sample MGYA00510983_ERZ780151 | MGnify/ENA primary metagenome ERZ780151 (study PRJEB29588, sample SAMEA2144623) | human gut metagenome | biome: human gut; feature: human-associated habitat; material: faeces | place: Denmark | collected 2008/2010 ... | reverse complement strand
TATGGGGAGCATATCAATCCAACGGTTTTCAGTGCTTTTTTCATATTACTTTATTGAATATCCCTCATTCTGCCTATATAAGTGAAACTTAGCGAAACTTAAATTAAATCTCTTTCAGACAATTCAATTTGGATATTCACCAACTGTGGATTATTTCTCAGTGGGCCAGTTTCCAGCTTACCGCCTGCTGCCTTGCATCCACAAATCTCTTATAAATACCTTCCTGTTTCATTAATTGCTCATGTGTTCCCTGCTGTACAATTCTTCCTTTGTCAACAACCACAATCTGGTCTGCATGTCTGACCGTTTTTAATCTGTGGGCAATCATAATAATCGTTTTTTCCTTTGTAAGTGCATCTACTGCATCCATCAGCTCCTTTTCATTCTCCGGATCAACATTTGCCGTTGCTTCATCCAATATGACGATTGGCGCATCCTTCATAATCGCTCTGGCTATCGAAATACGCTGCTTCTCACCACCGGAAAGTGTGGCTCCTCCTTCTCCGATCACTGTGTCATATCCATTCGGAAGTTTGCTGATGAAATCATGACAACATGCTTTCTTCGCCGCTTCCACCACTTCCTCATGACTTGCATCCTGGCGTCCGAATTTAATATTATTCTCAATGGTGTCTGCAAACAAATACACCGACTGAAACACAAATGAGAAATTACTCATCAGACTGTTCATGCTGTAGTCTTTTACATTCACACCTCCAAGTGTCACTTCCCCGGAGTCCACATCCCAGAATCTGGCAATCAGATTGCAAAGTGTTGATTTTCCTCCACCAGATGGTCCAACGATTGCTGTCGTCGTTTTCTGCGGAATAGAGAGCGATATATCATCAATGATCTTCCGTTTGTCATAAGAAAACGAAACATTAGAAAGTCTGATATCGTAATTTTCCGGCTGTATTTCTTTACCGTCGATATCCATGGTATCCAGCTCCAATATTGCATTTGCTTTATCTACACATACGCTTACCACATGTAAAAGAGATGAATAATTTCCTGCACATTCCAGACTGGCATAAAGCATAAATGCTGAGATTGTCATACCAATTGCATAGACCGCACTCATAGTTCCATTAATATAAAAATATGCACTGCATGCTACGATTACTGCACCTGTGGTTTTTGTTATGACGCTTTGCAGAAAATGATAAGGGACAAACAACATCTCCATCTTTGTATTAATCTTTTCGCATGCTTCATTTGCATCATTTAATCTTTTCGCCTGTTTCCCAAGCAAGTTATATGATTTAACTTCTGATATTCCCTGCAGATACTCCATGATCTGGTTTACAAGCTCCGTATCGCATACCACTTTTTGCTCTGAATCTTTTTTACCCGCATTCTGCATCACAGAATTGACCCCAAAGAAAATAAGTACTCCTGCTGCAGCTATCAGTCCGATTCTCCAGTCAAAAAGAAACAGCATAAGAATGATCATGGATGTTTCCAGAATTCCCTGCATGGTCAGCATAACCACTCTCGCAGCTACATCGCCAAGTGTTTCCATTGTATTCGTCGTAATAGAAGAAATTTCCCCGATGCTGTTGGCATTAAAATATCCCATCGGCAGATAACGCAGATGCTCTGCAATCTTGATTCTCATAAAAGCACTCGCATTATATCCGCCTTCTGTCTGAAGCACTGTAGAGTATCTCTTACAGATGACATCAACTACAATTGCAATCACCATGATCGCAATTGAACCACCAATATATTTTCCTATTGGTTTTCCACTCATCAAACCAATCAATATGTACATAATAGCCGGTATCTTCATTGCTGAAGCGAGAGCCTCTATAAGTCCGATCACTATCGACAGTTTAAATTTATTACCATTTTCCCTGCCTGAAAAACGAAAGAATTTTGCCAGAATTCCAAACATATCATTCTCCCTCCTTCACCGTATCTTTTACAGAAATATGGGCATCCCACATTTCCTTATAAAGCGGGCATGACACCAGAAGTTCCTCATGTGTGCCATGTGCTGTTACATTTCCATCATTTACAACAAAGATCTGGTCACTGTCCTTAACAGTAGAAAGTCTGTGTGCTATTACGATCAGGGTCTTCCCTGCTACCAGTTTTGCGATAGAATTCTGCAGAATTGCCTCATTTTCCGGATCTGTGTAGGCAGTTGCCTCATCAAGGATCACGATCGGAGCATCCTTTAACATTGCTCTTGCAATGGAGATACGCTGCCTCTCGCCACCTGACAGATGTCCTCCTGCACCTCCTACAACCGTATCAAATCCGTTCTCAAGCTGCATGATAAATTCATAGCATCCGCTTTTCTTTGTCACCTCGATGATCTGTTCATCTGTAGCCTCCGGATTTCCCTGTCTAATATTTTCACGTACCGTTTCATTGAACAGATAATTATCCTGTGCAACATATGCAATTTTCCGATTAAAATCTGCAAGCGACATTTCTTTGACATCAACTCCACCGATTTTGATGCTTCCGGAATCCACATCCCACAGGGACGCAATCAGCTTTGCGATGGTCGACTTGCCGCTTCCGGAAGGTCCTACGATTGCATTTACCGTTCCTGCTTTCAGCTCCATAGTTACTCCATGCAGAATCTCTTTGTCGTGATAACCAAACCTGACATTTTCAAGTGTAACGGAGTTATCTTTTGGAACACTTTTACTTTTCTCTGGACGTTCAAGCTCCGGCTGTTCCAGAATTCCTGCCACTTCACCAACAATCACTCCGATCTTGCCAAGATCATCTGTATAGGAACCCACTGTGATCAACGGTCCAACGATTCCAAGTGATAAAATAATGCAGATGACAAAATCTGAAATCGCAAGTGTTCCATTGGCTACATAATGTGCCCCAAACGGCAATACCGTAAGAAGCGTATAAGGTGTGACCACCATCATCAGTCCATGAAAGATCGAGCACCGTTTCATCCAGGAAATAAAGGAATCTGCATAAGCCATAGCCGCCTTTGTAAATTTTGCATAAGAACTTTCTGTCTTTCCAAATGCCTTGATCACTTCGATTCCGTCAATATATTCCACTGCCGCATCATTCAGATCTTTTGTTGTCTGAACCGTTCTCTCGAAGCTTGGTTTATAATCCAGCATCATTCCAAAATAGGAAAGAAATCCCACTATAACCGGCACCAATGACCAGAGTGCCAGTCTCCAGTCTGTCAGGAAGAAATAAATCAAAATCACAATCGGTGCCAGCAGATTGGACGTGAATTCCGGGACAATATGCGCCAGTGTTGTCTCGATACTGTCGATTCTTTCCACCATAATATTTTTAAATGTACCGGAAGGTGTGTCTTTCACATAGCCAAGAGGTACCCGCGCCAGCTTGTCACAGCAGGATTTTCTTATATTTGCAAGTACTGCAAACGTTGCTTTATGTGACAATGCTGTCGAAAGTGAATGAAGCAGTTCTGCAATGATAAACGATAATGCAATCAGAACCGCTTTTGCAAGATATATTTCAAACTCCTTTTCACCATTTAAAAACAGCTTTACTACATCTGCAATAATAAAATACGGCAAAATCTTAAAAATCACATTTCCTATTGCAAGTAACACACTCCACACATAGGCAATTCTTTTTTGTCCGGCCCACGTCAGGATCCAGCTGACTGCCGACTTCTTTTTTTCTTTCACATCTGTTCACTCCTTACGTTCGTTTTATTGTTTTACCTTCTGTTAGTTCGTGCTAACCAGCATATAATAAAATAGGTGGTTTACTGGCATCAACCACCTGATATTATTATCCTGTCTGAACTTTATTCAGAAATCCAGAACCTGCAACACACATAACCTATTCAGAATTCCTGCATCAGTTATACTGGAAATTCAATATTCCACAATCGTTCCCAGCCACCTGTATTGAATTCTTTCAGCTGATGCACATTTTTCTTTGCAGTCTCCCTGTCTATATCATGCTCAATGATCTGAAATACTGATGAAAAAAATCCCGTATAGATCATATGCATAAGGCTTTCCTCTACAATCGGTATTTTCACACCGTTCTCTTTCATCTTTTCCATATATTTCAGGCTGGACTTCATTTCCCGCTCTACCATATTGTGTATGAATAGTTCAAATTTTCCACTGTCTCCGCATTTCAACAATAATCTGAAATTATCATAATGATCATAGATATAATCAACCATCTGCTCCATCCCATCACTGGATGTATCCGACATATTCCTTGTCTGATCACTGGCAGAAAGCTTTTCAAACTCCTCAACGATCTGATCATAAATCTGATAAATGTGTTCCATATAGGGATCTGTCAGTGCATCAAAAAGTGCCTCTTTCGTCGGATAATATTTGTAAAATGCACCAGTAGTAAGTCCGGCATCTTTTACAATGTTTCTTAAAGATGCTCCGGTCAGACCATCTTTCAGGAAATGTTTTCTGGCTGTATTTAATATATTTTTTTGTGTATCTTCTGCTTTTGTCGACATTCTTTTCGTATCCTCTAAAGTTCTTTTTAAAAATATAACAGTGCTATATAGCACTGTTATATTTTAACTCATTACAGGAATTTGTCAAGTCTTGGTGTTTCATTTTTTTATTTTCCTCGTGTATTCAGTTTCCACTCCGCAGATGCTTTCTGCAGTTTTACAAGTCTGTTCTATTCAGACAGATTTTCTTTGCAGAAAAGTTCTATACAGTTCTCAACCATTGTCTGATCATAGTCTGTTGAAATACCTGAGCCAAGCCAGTATGCATAGTCTCCTTCATCATATTTTCCAAGTGCCTCCAAATCGCTGCCGTAGCGCAATTCAATATGATAGGTTGTATCATTTGTATCTGGTGCTATGCAGAAATAAGTAAATTCGCCTGAGTCTGCATCGTCACTTTTAAATTCGTATAACCCACGTACTTCTTCTATTCCAACATAATGATATGTATGGGAAAAGATTTCTTTTCCTTCTGAATCATATCCCTTGATCACTGAATCAGAACCATTAAATTCCAGCTTATTTACACCTTCTTTAAAAGAGCAGTCATAAACACCATCGCCATCTTTGTATGCTTCTACTGCTTCTTCTCCATAAATTGTTCCTGAAACCATGGATGCTAACTTATCATATGCTGCCTCCGCATTTTCCTCACCAACCAACTCTGTACAATCATCAATCCAGATCTGCTGATATTTTTCATCAAGAATTACCGGCCATAGTTCCTGATATGAACCCGTCAAATCAACCAAAAGTTGTTTTGCAGCATCCTGATTTTCATCTGCTTTCTGTTTCTTGTCCGTCGTATTTGTACTTTCTGTAACAGTTGCCGTACCTGTACTTTCTGCAAATGTAGCGTTACTACAAGCAACTAACATTGAAAATGACGTTGCAACTGTTAAAAATAATGTTAAAAGTTTTTTCTGCTTCATGAGATGCCTCCTTAAATTAAAAATCGTTGCAGTTAGATTTTTCTAACTACAACGCATATTTTATAGATTTCCATATAGAATCTCAATTACTAAACAGACTCTTTTTCTATCCATTCAGACTTTCCTGTGTCTTTTTCTTACGGTATTCCGTTGGTGTCATACCATATTCTGTACGAAATGCAGATGTAAATTTGTTCGGATTCTGATAGCCAATTTGTAATGCTATCTCCGCGATCGTAAGTTTATTTTCTTTTAAAAGGCGTTCCGCCATCTGCAGCCTGTACTTTTTCATATAAGCGTACACAGAATTTCCGTATACACCCTTAAAGCATTTTTTCAAAACAGTTGGTGACATTTTAAAACGCACTGACAATTCTTCAATCGTATAATGCCCCCTATAGTGTCCCTTTAGAAACGCATGAACCTGCTTTATTGCATCAATCTGTACATCCGAAAAATATACATGCTCAGAATTATTTTTCTTTAAATCAAATCCAGTTAATACTAATAATAGTTCCAGAATTTTCACACGAATATAACCATATCTGATTTCTTCAGGAACTTTATACAATTCCAAAAAGATATGTTCTATTGACTGATTTGCCCGTATAATAGTAAAACTATGTGTTTTTGAAATGTTACTAATCTTTTCCAGATTTACAGACAATAATTGCAGTATCCTTTTCATTTCGTCTGTAATCATGGAAAAGTCAAGCGTAATGGTAATTCCATGATAACGCGATGTTGGAAACTCTGACACATGCCCAGTTTTTTTCAAAGAACAAAATGACAAGTCTCCTGCCGCTATATAACCATATTCATTTTGTTCAAACACGCATTCGCAACGGCCTTCCATGCAATAGTTTATTTCCATCACACTGGAAGCCGGCTTTTGCTCCTTGTTGCAATACTCCATATGCATATCATTATAAACCAGATCAATTCCTGGAAACACATGATACAATGTAATCATTCCTGTACCGCTCTCATTTTCCAAATGAAAACATTCACAGAATTCCGTATCCTGTACCTTTTTGCAAGCTGATGTACCATATAACTCAATACTGGCAAAAGAATCTGATGATTTTAATTCTATATTCTTATCAGGTTTGGACTTCAATATATTTTCAGCAAGCTCATAAGCATTTTTCATAACTATTTTCCTCTATACCACATCGCAAATGCCAATTCCGGTAATCGGTCAGTCTCAATAATTGTTTCGAGCATTCTGGCAAATCCCTCCGGATTTTGAATTTGATACTGCATATGGTTGAATCCCTCAAAAACCGGAAAGTTACCGTATATATAAGTCTGCATCACTGCATTTCTGTATTTAAAATGTTCTTCTATACTTCCAAATTCCCAGAATGTATGTTTCTGCAATTCTTCTGACAGTTTCGGAAATGGTTTATCTTCCAGGCTGTCTGTTAACTGCAAACTCCACTTCTATTATTGTTCCTCCTGATGGATTAGGCATGATTGCAATTCTGCCATCGTGTACCCGCACAATTTCATTAACTAAAGCAAGTCCAAGTCCAACACCACCAAGTTCACGGCTTCTTGATTTATCTACGCGAAAGAATGGTTCAAACACACGTTCCTTAAGTTCTTCTGGAATTCCGTTTCCAGTATCATTTACTGACAGATAAACCTGCTTTTCCTTCTGATATGCCTCTACTATGACCTGTCCACCAGAATGATTATATTTTATGGCATTCTCAACAAGATTATATACAAGCCTATATATAAGTATATCACTTCCAACCATATTTACATCCTTACATTTTCCAATAAGCTTTATATTCTTTTCCTGTGCAAGTGGCTCCAGATCCGCCAATACCTCATCAATAAGTGCATTAACTATAATCGTCTCATCACGTCCCACTGTCTGAAGCTCGCTCATGTCAAGGAGCGTTTTTACCATTTTACTAAGTCTTTCATTCTGTTCAGTAACCATCTTTATCGTCTGTATGGTATCTGCATCATTACCTGGATGCTTGCCAGAATTATATAAATCAAGCTGAATCTGCATTAATGATAATGGAGTCCGAAGCTCGTGTGCCGCATTCTCAGTAAACTGCCTCTGTATCTTAAATGCCTCCGATAGACGTTCAAGCATCTTATTATACGAAACACTAAGTCTGTTCAGTTCTTTAACCTGGTTTTCTTCTATCTGAGAATCGGACAGATTCTGTAATTGCACCTCTTCAATTTTATCAGAAAACTCACCAATTGGTTTAAGTGCCCGTCCACTTATAAAATATGTAACACCGCCTCCAAAAAGCGCCAGTAAAACTGAAATTATTAAACTATTTCTTTTATAATCTGCCTTATTATTGTACACCTGGACAGAAAAATCCTTTGCAAATTCATCCCATTTATCCTCTGGAATACTTATATATATCTGTTCTGAATCATCACCATTATTATCCCCCTGGGCTTCAACAACCTCCTGCAATGAATCAATGTAATACACACCATTTCTATATACAAACATTGTCATACAACCACATATAAGTGCAATATATATTGTAATTATGCATGCTCTATAAGTTCCTCCTGGCTTACCGGTCTTCCTATATTAAAAAGCATGTCCTAGGGATGCAGTCCATTATGAGCTTATGGGCAGAGCTTATCTTAAAAAAAGCAGCAATAGTAAGCAATAATTAACATTAACTAACAAATAACTTTTATTAAAGGAGTAACTAATTATGATAACAAAAAAAACATTTATTTCTATTTTTACACTATGCATAGCATTATTATTTACAGCCTGTGGCACACAGGACTCTGCTGGAACAGCAAATACCAAAGATAGTGTAACTAAAGCCGGTACAGAGGCTTCTGATAATTCCAATGCCAGACTAAATGATTTATATCAGCAGGAAAACCAGCTCTTTGCGAAGCACGAGGCTGTATGGAACAAAGCTTTCTTTACAGAGGCCGAGTTAAAGACACTTACAGAAGATATTGATGCTATACGAAAAATCGAGGAGCAGATAGCTGAAATTGAAAATAAGACAACTTCTGACAGTAGTAAGAAAAACAATACCGAAGCCACATCACCTTTCAGCAATTTATCAGGTAAAGATTTTAATGGCAATCCTGTTGATGAAAGTTTATTTTCAAAAAACGCAGTAACTGTAGTCAATTTCTGGTTTAACGGCTGTAAGCCCTGCGTAGCAGAGTTATCTAAGCTTAATGAATTAAACGAAGCTATCAGGTCAATGGGCGGTGAGGTTGTAGGCATCAATACCGAAACTTTCAATGGCAATAAAACTGCCATAAAAGAGGCTTCTGCTATTCTTGAAAGCCAGGGTGCAAAATACCGCAACCTTTCGATTGACTCTTCCTCAAATGCAGGTAAATATGCCTCTGATATTATGGCATTTCCCACAACTATACTAGTTGATAGAAATGGTAATATTGTAGGTGACCCAATGCTTGGAGGAATTGACAATAAGGATAACTATGATACACTTATGAAGCAGATTAAATCTGTAATTGCAGCAGATAGCAATAGCAAATAAAGCATCAAAGTGCTGTTCATTACGACAAACAGCCCATTTTCGAAATGGTCCATCCTATAGACTAAAGGATCAGATACAATATATGATTGAGGAAAATTAAATTACATAAAATATCATATAAGCGTGTAGGTTTTCCTACATTCTTATATGATAAAAAAAATTTACTATGAGTTGTTTTGATACCTTACTTCCATGCCTTTTTCTCCTTGCATGTGTAAAATTTATAATTCAATTGTCTCCATAATCTTTTTCAATGAATCTGCAGATTCCTTAAGCTTTAACGCTTCCTCGCCACTTAAATTAATAGGTATATCAGACTCAATACCATCTGCACCTACAATAGCTGGCATACTTAACGATACTCCGTCAATATCATATACTCCATGAATCATGTGTGATACAGGAAGTATTGATTTTTCATCTCTCATAATCACTTCGCAGATTCTTTTTACAGACATTGCAATTCCATAATATGTAGCGTGCTTTTTGTTTATAATCTCATAAGCACTGTTCTTGACTGCTGTAGCTATTTCTGCCGTGTTTTCCTTGTGCTTGTAATGTCCACGCATTTCACACATTTCACTTAATGGAACACCAGATACATTGGCTGATGACCATACTACTACTTCGCTGTCTCCATGCTCACCTACTATAAATGCATGAACACTCCTGCTGTCCACAGATAAATGCTCACCAAGCTTATATCTTAATCTTGCACTATCTAACACAGTACCCGATCCAATAACCCTGTTTTCTGGAAGTCCTGATAACTTTATGGCTACCTGAGTCAGGATATCTACCGGATTCGCAACTACAAGCATGATACCCGCAAAATTTCTCTTTGCTATTTCAGGAATGATTGACTTAAATATTGCTACATTTTTATTTACGAGATCAAGCCTTGTCTCTCCCGGTTTCTGTCCCGCTCCGGCAGATATGACAACAATTGCAGCATCAGCCACATCATCATAATCTCCGGCATATATTTTCATCGGACTCGCAAATGGAATACCATGACTGATATCCATCGCTTCTCCTTCTGCCTTGTTCTTATCTGCATCGATAAGGACAATCTCTGTAAACAAGCCACTCTGCATCAGAGCAAATACCGATGCAGAACCAACAAAGCCACAGCCTATCATTACTGCTTTTTTTGAATTAATCACTTTCTTCTTCATAATAATCTCATCTCCTTAATAATTCTCTTCATGTACTTCAAAATAGCTCTGTGGATGATTACATACCGGACATACTTCAGGCGCCTTAGTTCCTACCACAATATGTCCGCAGTTACGGCATTCCCATACCTTAACTTCGCTCTTTTCAAATACCTGTGCAGTTTCAATATTCTTAAGAAGTGCACGATATCTTTCCTCATGGTGCTTCTCAATC
>ERZ780151.2488-NODE-2488-length-10327-cov-3.757983_pt1 | contig 10327 bp, 10 predicted proteins | sample MGYA00510983_ERZ780151 | MGnify/ENA primary metagenome ERZ780151 (study PRJEB29588, sample SAMEA2144623) | human gut metagenome | biome: human gut; feature: human-associated habitat; material: faeces | place: Denmark | collected 2008/2010 ... | reverse complement strand
GCAAGAAATGCGGGGTTAGCTAAGGCATCAGGAGAATACATACTCTATGTAGACAGTGATGATTACTTAGAAGATGACACGATTGAATGGATGGTATCTTGTGCAGTAACTCACAATGCGGAAATTGTTGCATGTACATGTAAGCGGACCAACAATAAAAATGCTCCAGATCTTCTTACCAATAAAATAGTGGAGGGAACTGGCATTGAAATGTTGGAATTTGCCTTCGAAAGAGAGATATGGTTTGCATGGGGCAAGTTAATTAAAAGTGATATTGCAAAAAGCTGCCCATTTGCCAAAGGACTGATTTACGAGGATGTTGAGAACACACCGAGGTCTTTTTTGATGGCGAATAAGGTGGCTTTTTCTTTAGATGGAAGATATAATTACAGAATTCGAACAGATAGTATTATGGGAGAAAATAAGATTATTCCCAAAAAAGATATTGCTAAAGTAATAGATATGGATTGTAAGTTCATATCAGTCGCAAATATTTCAGAAAAAGATAAAGACAAAATGTATAAGCATCTATTTAAACAGCTTGCATATAATTATAATTTGGCTGTTAAGGCAAACTCTAAAATTGCAAATGAAGTATGCAAGCAGATAGAAGAGATTTTTTGTAAAAATAAAACATTGTGGAAAGGGGCCGAATCCATATCAATTCAGCGAAAATTTGGATATTGGTTGATAAGTGGATATGCGGAGGTTTATAAGAAAGCGTATAGGCTATACAATGCGGGGAGAAGAAAATAATGAATGAAAATCATGGAATGAAAATAACTATAAGTACACTCGCATTGATTTCCTTGTGGATTGTAATTGTTCCGATATACTCATTCGGATATCAAACAGCATTGCGAATGCGGTTCTTCTGTTCGATTTTATGTATGATTTATATTATAAGTCATTTTAATTCGGAACTTCTAAAAAAAACATGGCTTATTTGGATTTACGCAGGTATTACATTGATTTCCTCAGTTCATAACTATGGAATATGGGGGATTTCTGCGATAATGAACGACTTCTTGCATCCATTTAGTGTGCTAGCTATTTTTATTATTCCGTTAATTGTGACGGAAGCTAGTGGGATAAACAAAGTAGCAAAAGTCTTTTTGAGATGTTCGTATGTATATTTCATTCCAACAATGGCTACTGTAATTTTAGCTGGAAGGGTAGATGCAGGTTGGTATGAACCGTATTTTGTAGGAAATAAATTTTTACTGACTTATTATTTTCTGGTAATGTTTTGTTCTTGGGGCATTATTCATATAGAGGAAATACAGAATACTGTAAAAGCAAAGGTTAAAGTAGTTGCCTTTTGTGTGGTGGGTATAGCTTTTAGTGGATATTTATACTGTACAACAGGTGTAGTCTGCTACTTGACTGTTCTTATTTTAATGCTAGTGATCCCAATCCGTAAGATATTAGAAAAACCACTGAGTATTGCAATATCGATTGTATTATCAGGTGCTTTACCACTGGGTATGACAGCGATACTTAGTATTCCACGAGTTAATGCGCTACTGCTCGCTATCAATGAAACTGCAACAATGAATGCACGTGTTAGAATTTATGAAATTCTGATGAGCATTATAACCCAAAAATATTGGCTTGGGTATGGATATAACACATTAATAGTAAAAGAACGTTTGTATAGTAATGCACAAAATGGAATGCTACATATTATAGTGCAGTTTGGTATGCTTGGTGCAGCGGCATTGGTGTTACTATGCTATATAGCTACAAGAAATCGATATAAAAGAAATAAGGATGTAGTTGAATGGTGTGAGTTTTGGCTTTTTGCCCTTATTGTGGCAGGCATCATAGAAATTACATTTGGTGTTTTCTTTTATGTGTTTTTGGCACTTATAAATTGTGCAACCAATGCCAAAGAAAAGAGGCGAGATGAAGATGCTATCTGCTGACAGTATTTCGATTATTATGCCGGCCTTCAATGCCGAAAAAACGATCACAAGAGCAATTGAATCCATTCAGAAACAAACTTATAAAAATTGGCAGCTTATTATTGTAAATGATGGTTCAAAAGATGCAACACAAGAAATTATACAACAGAAGTGTAGAGAAGATAGTAGAATAGAGGGCTATTTAATTGAAAATTCTGGTCCGTCATGTGCAAGAAATTACGCCCTAGAACATGCAAAAGGAAAATGGGTTGCTTTTTGTGATGCGGATGATTGGTTTACGGAAGAAGCTCTGGAAACGATGATAATGGCGATGCATGGTGATTCATGCCAATTGTGTGCATGTTATTACACGTCAAACTGTGATAATAATGATATAGTTTATTGGACTAGGGGAAAAGCAATACTTCAGTTTTTGACAAATCCGGAGATCGGCGGATATCTGTGGAACAAACTATTTTTGCGCAAGCTAATTGAAATTGACAAAATTAGATTTGAAAAGGATATCTTTATTTGTGAAGACCTCTTGTTTGTGATCCAATATGCGAGTGGAATTCAAAATTGTGTTGTAGTTCCTAAGAAGTTGTACAATTATGATGTTCAGCCGAATGGATTAACAAGCGCTGCATTTTCAATGAAGAAGGTAACACAACTTGATGCGCTCGAAAAAATTGTTTGTGTATTACTGGATAATAACGATAAAGTGAATTTGGAGATTGCGAAGAAATTGCTGGTAGAAAAAGCAATTTTTGTCCGTCGAGATGCAACCAAGGCCATAAGAAATGGCTCATTGAAAAGAGGAACATTAGAGGATAAGTATGTAAAGGAAAAAACGAAAAAAATATGTCGACAATATGTGAAAGAATATGTATTGAAATCTGACTTTCCAACAAAATTTAAGGGAATGATGATCGCATATTGCCTTGTATAAAAATGAAAGGTGAAAGTGAGTGTGATTGTGTGAAAAAGATAGGAATACTGACATTTCATAAATCAATTAACTATGGATCAGTACTTCAGGCTTTTGCGCTGAGCGATTTGTTGAGCAAAAGAGGCTATGCTGTTGAAATTATAGATTATGAGCCGGCATCATATAGTATACAGTATCGGATCTTTGAAAAAAATACAAGTGTTCATAATGTTGCCGCCAATATTCGCAGATTGTCCGTTTTTGATATTCTGTGGGAGCAGAAAAAAGGATTCGAGAAATTTCGAGAGGAATATCTCCCATTGAGTGCCTGCAAGTTTACACAGGCTTCATCTCCACAAGAGTTTTCAAAATACTATGATGCTGTGATATGTGGTAGTGATCAGATTTGGAATGTGACGGCCAAAGACTGCGACCCGATTTTCTTTTTGCCGGGAAAACAATCGTATAAGAAAATTGCGTATGCTGCAAGCGTGAATACTGCGACATATAACGAAGATGTATGTGATGACCAACTCCGTAAAAACATACTGGATTTTGATTATATATCGATTCGGGAACACAGCGGAGCAAAAAAGATTTCACACTTTCTGAACACAGACAAGCAAGTTAAAGTGCAGCCGGATCCCAGTTTGCTCCAAACGAAAGAAGTATTTGCTGCGATTGCCTCTAAGCGTATTGTAGAAAAGCCATATATTTTTATGTACTGTGCAAATTATCAGGAGTCTACAATTCGAACAGCACAAAAGGTGTCGAAGTTGTTAAAGAAGCCGGTTTATACGGTTCCTGTGTGTAGATCAGCGACTCAGATTGCAAAATTAAAGGAATCGGGCATTAGAATTATCCGGGATAAGAATCGTCCGGAAGATTTTCTGAGTTTTGTCATGAATTCGGATCTTGTCCTTTCAGATTCTTTTCATGGTACAGCTTTTTCTATAATTTTCGAGAAAAAATTCTTTTCTGTTAATGACTATATTAACGGAGAATATGTAGATGATGAACGTATTCGTAACATATTAGGTGAGCTTGGAATTCCTGAAAGATATATTAAAGAGGAAGATATACAAAATCTTGATTTTCAGAAAGAGATTGATTATACGGTTGTAACTGGCAAAAGACTGGAACTTGCAGAAAATGCGATAAAGGACATAACGAAAGCGATTGAAGACTAATCGTTTGGGAGACTAGAGAGAATGGAAATGAACCGAAGCAGAAATGCTACACGCAACATAATATTTGGAGTTATCTTGAAAATATATCAACTTGTGCTGCCATTTGCCATGCGCACAATTATTATGTATGAATTAGGGGTAAAATATCTTGGACTAAATAGCTTGTTTACCTCAATTCTTCAGGTATTAAATTTGGCGGAGCTAGGTGTAGGAAGCGCAATGGTGTTTTCTATGTATAAGCCTATTGCACAAGAAGATTCAAAAACGATTTGTGCGTTAATGAGGCTGTATAAAGTTTATTATCGCGCAATCGGATTGGTTGTGTTTGCCGCAGGCATGGTGCTGCTTCCGTTTATTCCGAAACTGATTGCTGGCGATGTTCCGGATGGCATTAATATTTATGTACTGTATCTGTTGAACTTAATGGCAACAGTATTCACATACTGGCTCTTTGCGTACAAGAATAGTATCTTACAGGCTCATCAGCGTCAGGATGTTGTCAGCAAGGTGACGATTGTTACAGATACATGCAAGTATATTCTGCAGATTGGAACGCTTTTTGCATTTCATAATTATTATTACTATGTGTGTGTGCTGTTGCTGTCACAGATATTCAATAATATTTTGACTGCAATCGTGTCAAATAAGCTGTATCCACAATATCAGGCAGAAGGAAAACTTCCGAAAGAAAGCGTAAAAGAAATCAACCAGAAAATCAAAGATTTGTTTACTTCAAAATTGGGCTTCACGATTGTAAGTTCGGCAGATACAGTGGTTATTTCAGCTTTTCTGGGGTTGGAAGCACTTGCAATATATCAGAATTACTATTATATCATTAATGCGGTCATGGGTTTTGTTGCGATTATTTATTCGTCTATTACCGCAGGCGTTGGAAATAGTATGATCGTGTATGATACTGAAAAGAACTATCACGATTACCGAATTTTTACGTTTTTAGCATGTTGGATTACAGCATTTTGTGTCAGTTGTTTCTCTGGATTGTTTCAGCCTTTCATGAAACTTTGGATGGGAAAAGACTTGTTGTTGCCATATCCTCTAGTGATTCTTTTGTGCGTCTATTTTTGGGTATATGAATATATTATGATGGCCAGTGTCTATAAGGATGCAGGCGGTATTTGGCATGAAGACCGGTTCAGACCGCTTCTTTCCGGAATAACAAATTTAGTCCTGAATCTATTGACAGTAAAATTTCTCGGACTTTACGGAATCGTTCTTTCAACAATTGTCAGCATGATTATTATTAGTGCTCCGTGGATCACATCGAATATCTTTAAGTTGATTTTCAAAAGAAGCGCTAAAGATTATGTTGCAAGACTTGGCTATTATTTGCTGACGGCAGTAATAGCAACACTGATTACAAATCTGGTGATTGGACTCATCCCAGGAGAAGGATGGTTAGGGTTTATTGTAAAAGTAGCAGTGTGCGTGTCAATATCAAATGTTGTGATTATTTTAATGCTGTTTAAAATACCGGAATTCTCGGATGCGATTTTTTTAATTGTAAGAATGTTCCATATTGAGAAATTTGTTCAGAGAATTCAGAAGAAATAAGGATATAAAAATGATAGAATTATTTGCGGAAAAGAAGGATTGTTGTGGCTGTGGGGCGTGTATGAATATATGTCCGAAGACTGCAATCCACATGGAAAAAGATGAATACGGATTTCTATACCCTAAAATTGATACAGAAGAATGTGTCGAGTGCGGTGCCTGTAAAAAGGTATGTGCATTTCAAAATGAACCAACCAGAAAACAGCCACAGAGAGTATATGCGATTGCAAGTAAGAATAATGACCTTGTAAAAAAATCCGCTTCGGGTGGTTTGTTTGCAACAATGGCAGTGCAGGTGCTGGAACAAGGTGGATGTGTATATGGAGCGGTTATGCAGCATGAAGAACATGAACTGCATATTCGACATGTCTGCTGCGAGACAAAAGCGGAACTCTACCATTTGCAAGGTTCAAAGTATGTACAGAGTTCTTTAGGAAATATTTTTAAAGATGTCCAGAAGAAATTAAAGAATGATATTTTTGTTCTATTTTCAGGCACTCCTTGTCAGGTGGATGCTTTAAAATCGTATCTTAGGAAAGATTACCCGAATCTGCTGACGGTAGATATTATTTGTCATGGCGTTCCAAGTGAACAATTTTTTAATGATTACATCCACTACACAGAGAAAAAAATTGGTGGAGAAATCAGTGAATTTAAATTTCGGGATAAATCTTCGGGTTGGGGATACAATTTAACCGCAAAGTACATTCAAGTGGATGGTAGTACTAAATATTATAGAACTGCTAGTTCAGATTCGTCTTATTTTGATATGTTTATTAATTCTATTGCGTTGAGAGAAAATTGTTATCATTGTAAATACACAAATGGAAAACGAACGGGCGACATTACGATTGGTGATTATTGGGGAATTGGAGATGAACATCCAGAGACATTGGAACAGAATGGAGGCCGGCTGAGCGAAAAAAATGGTATTTCTGTTAGCTTGATCAATAGCGATAAGGGAATTGTTTTTTTTGATGAAATAAAAGAGCAATTTGATTATTACGAATCAACCTTTGAAAAAGCAGCGAAGCAAAATACGCAGCTGGTACATCCGGTGAAACTTACGAAAGCAAGAAAAAATGTATTAGAAATGTATAGAAAATGGGGGTATGGCACGGTCGAATTTTATTTCTGGTGCCGTATTCCGAAACAGAAAGCGAAAAGTATTGTTAGAAGAGTTTTGCCAAAAGAAACCAGACAGAAAATCAAACAATTGCTGCATAAGTAAAGTGCTGGAGGAAGTAGATGTTAGAGAAAGGTGATTTGGTATCCATTGTAATACCAGCGTATAATACAGAAAAATATATAAAACCAATGATTGAATCATTAAAGGCGCAAACGTATCGAAATCTGCAGGTTATCTTTGTTGATGATGGCTCATGCGACGGTACGGCAGAGATAATTAAAGAGTATCAGAGAGAAGATCATCGTGTAGAGTACTATTATCAAAAGAACCAAGGTGTTTCTATAGCCAGAAACAATGGCCTTAAAAGGGTTAAAGGAAAAAAACTATTTTTCTTTGACTCGGATGATACATTTGAAAATGATTTGATCGAGAGCTGTGTGAATTTTGCAATTGCTCAGAGCGTGGATGCTGTACTGTATGGATATGCAGATAAAGTGTTAGGAAAAAAGGAAAATGAACATGTCTTTGAGTTACATGGAAGTTTCCGGGACGATCAGATTGCAAAAGAGGTGATTCCTTCTTTTCTGGGACATTCATACGAGGATGTAAATGAGTGGTTAAAAGGAAAAAGAGGTTTGCGCGCTGGAAAAGAGCATACGGCACTTTGGAGAATCATGTTGGATGTTGAAACGATAAAAAAGAACAACCTTCAATTTGATGCTTCTCTCTCTTTGGGAGAAGATACTAAATTTATCAATACCTATTTGCTCTTTGCTGAATCAATTGGAGTTCAGGAACGTACCCTTTATTACCTGACGATTCGAGAAGGAAGTGCTAATGTTACGAGTAATGGAAATCCGATTTTAATGACAAGAAATAAAATCAAATTAATTGATGCTCGTAAACAAATTGATTCGATGGCAATAAAAGGCGGAGTCAATACAAATGAATTTTGGCAGGGAACTTTGATTTTCTCAGCGGTTCAACTTGCCTTGAGGCTTTCCCATAATTCAAAAGCATCTTCAAAAGAAAATTATGCTGTTTATGTCGAGTATCTTAATAATCCCGATGTCCAGAAGGCGGTAAAAAACTATCCGCCGGTTGTAGCAGTGAAAGCACTCCCATTCTATATGCTGAAATGGCATATGGGGAAATTGTTATTTCATCTGTGTAAATTGTTGCCTGAAAGTGTAATGAATCGGTTTTAATAAAATGAAAGGAGAGAATGCCATAGTTAATGGCGTTAAATAATATGAAAACAGCAACTATAACATTTCATGCGCCTAATAATAACGGCTCATTTCTTCAAGCCTATGCACTACAAAAATATATAACAACTCATTTTGATAACGTTGAAAATGAGATTATTGATTTTCAACCAGAATCACAGCAACAGCAATATGCTATTTTTAGAAAAATTCATTCTAAAAAGGATATATTAAGAAATTTAATATCGTTCTGGCATTATAAAGCGTTATCTAAGAGATTTTTGGCTTTCTCAGAAATGCGTGAAAAATATTTAAAAATGACGAAGCGTTGTACTACAACAAAGGAAGCGATAAAAATTGCTGGTAACTATGATTTAGTTATAGCTGGAAGTGATCAGATTTGGAACACGACTGCAAGAGATTTTTCAGAGGCATTTTTTCTTCCGGGTATTTCCAAGAAGTCTACATATGCTGTAAGCTGTGGTTCACATTTAAATGAAGTTGATTGTGATAGAATTTGTAGTGCTATGGAGACATTTGAGAATGTTTCAGTAAGAGAAATTGATACAAGAGAATTTCTTGAAAAGCATACAAAAAGAAGCATTGAGACCGTTTTGGATCCTACATTTTTGCTTACAAAAGAAGATTATTCGGGACTATACGATAAAGAGCGTATCTTAAAAGAAAAGTATATATTCCTTTATACGATCAACTATGATGAAGATGCATTAAAACAGACAGTAAGAGTAGCTGAGAGGTTGGGAGGGTGCAAAATTGTAACTCCCTTTACGGGATATAGTGCAATAAAGGCTAAAAAATATGGAATAAAAGTCATGTGGGATGTGGCACCAGACGCTTTTTTAAATCTGATTGAAAATGCAGAATGTGTATGCTCCAATTCTTTTCATGGGATTGCGTTTTCCATTATTTTTAAAAAAGAGTTTTATCGAGTAGGAGCAATGAATCAAACTGGTAAAATAAAAAAAGACGATAGAATTGATAATATTTTAAATTGGTGTGGGTTGAGCAATAGGAATTATGGAGAAACCAATGGCAACAGAAAAATTGATTATATACAGGTGGAACACACATTAAATACATTGAGAAATCGTTCTAATCAGTATATATATAATATGCTAGTTAATTAAAAAATAGGAAGGAAAAAATGAAAACAACATTACTTATCATGGCGGCCGGAATCGGCAGCCGATTTGGAACAGGAATAAAACAGTTGGAGCCGGTCGATGATGCTAACCAGGTGAGCTAGAGGTGCCAGGTACAAGTGAATCCATCTGCATGTAACCGTCAGGGATGGAAAACGTATATCATACAAGACAAAGACATGCTTGAAAAAGTATTGAAGAACCAGAATGGCAATCGGGGATTTGGACAAGAATTTGATAAACTCCTTCTCGTGGTCGGAGATCTAAGATGCTTTAACCGGGATCGAGAAGTATTCCAAGTTTATATTGATGGTGGAATGTACGCGATGCGCGTGTTGGATAGCTTGTACTATGAAAAGATAGCGAGTGTACCGTTAAGTGCATCTTTGACAAAAGAACAGGAAGAAAATGTAAGAAGACTTCTGAAAATTGATCCTGCGGAAGTCTTGATTATGTTTATTGGCATCGGAAATTATCCGGATGAATGTCAAACAACAAAATCGGAAAGGAAACCGGCAGATTATACTATCGTATAATAGTGTAGAGGGTAATATAAAATGAGAGCAAGGACAAAAAGAAATTCAAATATTGAGATTATTAAGCTCATAGCTGTTTTTCTCATTATATTGTCTTCTGCGCTCCCTTATGGTGCAACATATCGGGGGGAGACTGTTTATGTGAATCTAAAACTGCTAAGAGGTGTCAGGTGCAAGTGAACATTCTGTGAATAATGCTAAGCTAAGTTTCATGCGTATATATTTTTTTATATGCCAGTGCTGTACTAAAACAATTGGGGCAGTTGCGATAGTAACAAATAGTATATATCATTATTTGAGTTTATTTGTAGATAAATAAACTTATTACTTACTAATGAGGAGAAAACAGATGGAGACAACTTTACTTATTATGGCGGCAGGAATTGGTTCGAGATTTGGAACCGGAATAAAACAGCTGGAGCCTGTAGATGATAGCCAGCACATTATCATGGACTATTCAATCCATGATGCCATAGAGGCAGGATTTAACCATGTTGTATTTATTATTCGCAAGGATATAGAGGGGGAATTTAGATCTGTTATAGGCGATCGGATTGCTGCCATTTGCGGGAAATCTGGTGTTACGGTTGATTATGTATTTCAGGATATTGAGGATATTCCGGGGGAGCTGCCGGCAGGCAGAACTAAGCCATGGGGAACAGGACAGGCCGTGCTTGCTGCTAAAGCCGTGCTG
>ERZ780151.2477-NODE-2477-length-10384-cov-5.333237_pt1 | contig 10384 bp, 8 predicted proteins | sample MGYA00510983_ERZ780151 | MGnify/ENA primary metagenome ERZ780151 (study PRJEB29588, sample SAMEA2144623) | human gut metagenome | biome: human gut; feature: human-associated habitat; material: faeces | place: Denmark | collected 2008/2010 ... | reverse complement strand
TAGGAAGAGATGTACCTGATTTTGCGACAGCACTTCGTTCAGCACTTCGTGAAGATCCTGATGTTATTCTCGTAGGAGAGATGAGAGACTATGAAACTATCAATGCGGCAATTACAGCGGCAGAAACAGGACATCTTGTATTATCAACTCTTCATACAAGAAGCGCAGCACAGACAGTTGAACGTATAATAAGTGCATGTCCGGTAGAGGCACAGTCAGCACTTACATTACAGCTTGCATCTGTATTAGCAGCTGTTGTAACCCAGACACTCGTACCTTGTGCAGAGCATGAGGGAAGAACTGCAGCTACAGAGATAATGATTAACAATACAGCAGTAGCTAATCTTATCAAAGAAAAGAAAACTAATCAGATTCAGACAGTTCTTCAGTCGAATATGCAGTCAGGTATGCATACAATGAATTATTCACTTGCTAATCTTGTTAAGACAAGGGTTATTTCAAGGGATGTTGCTTTGAAATTTTCAGAGAATCCTACAGAGCTTGCAAAAAGTATATAATGTTAATTAATAGTGTTGTATAATTTCAAAACTTTGCAAATAGTGTACAAAATACAGAACAACAAAAAATAATTTGAAATGAAAGCCATTCTACTGTATTATAGGGTTAGATTCATTACGGACAACACTATAGTACGGCTGAAAGGCTTTTTTTATGAAAAGAATTAAATTAATTAACAGGATTTTTTACTGCATATTTTTATTAGGATTTCTGCTTTTTATAGCTTCAGGATTTATATTCAGCACTGTAGATAAGGTGACACAGGCAGATAGAAGAACAATAGAAGTAGTTAAACCAGAGGATACCAGATATATCGGTGATGACACAATTGAATATTATATAAAAATCAGAGCAAGTGCAGGAAATAATAAGGCACTGGCATTTGTAAGCAGGCATCAGGAAGTGGAAGTATATGTAGGTGAAAATCTTATATATTATATAAAAGCGCATAGTTCTATATATGGGACAACTACTGGAACTAATTATACAATTGTGAACATTCCTCCATATACAACAGATATAACTGTAAGGCTTACTAATGTATATGCAGGTCATAAGATAAGAGGAACTACATTTGAATATGGCGACGAGACAAAACTTATAAAAGAGCTAATTGCAAAATCTTTACTGTCAGCAGTACTCAGTTCGTTTATAATAATAGTTGGATTTGGAATGATTATATTATGGATTTTCTGTAGAAAGAGAATTGCACAGACACAAGCACTGTTTTATTTTGGTATATTTGCAATGATTATAGGTGCATGGGCTCTTAATGAGACTGATATTGCAACGATTCTTGTGGAGGACAGGAAGATAGGTTCACTGATAGGGTATGTACTGATTATGATGATACCTATTCCTTTTATGCAGGCAGAGAAGAATTTTTTCCAGATAGGGAAAAGTGTTGTCAATAATATCTTATGCGCCGTATATGCTGCGACATCTGTGATACTGCTTGTATGTCATATGACAGGAGTGTGGGAGTTTAAGAATAGCGTGTACATTATACATATGATGCTTGTTATGTCACTTGTATATTTCTGTACAGTTCTTATTAAAAGAGTGCGTATTAAAGGCTTTGACAGGAAAGTAAAAGCAAATATTATAGGTGCGGCTGCACTTGGGATTTCTATGATTGTTGATCTTATTGCATATTATAAAGGAATGCAGCAGACAGATGTTATAGGAAAGCTTGGTATTCTTGTATTTATTATTGTGCTTGGTTATGAGAGCATATCAGAAGCATTTGTGAAGATTAAGGAAGGACAGAAGGCAGATTTCTACAAAGAGATGGCTGTAACTGATACTATGACAGGGGTTTATAATCGCTCTGCATTTGAGGAGTGGGAATATGAAACCTCTGATTATGAAGGGTATTCTATAGTGACATTTGACCTTAATAATCTCAAGTGGTGTAATGATAATCTGGGGCATGCAGCAGGAGATGCCTATATACAGGCATCAGCCAGAATTATTAAAGAGATATTTGGCAGACATGGCAAATGTTATCGTATAGGCGGGGATGAATTCTGTACTGTAATTAATCAGAAGTCCCAAAAATTTGATAATGCAAGACATGTGAAGCAGCTAAGGGAACTTGAAAAGTATGTTGAAGAGGAACTTGAAATCAAAGGACTTAATGTGCAGATTGCATGTGGTTATGCCGAATATGATATAAAGACAGATAAGAACTTTGAAGATACGAGAAGCAGAGCTGATAAGAAAATGTATGAGAGTAAGAGAAGATTGAAAAGAGAGTAAATTATGGATAAATACGGAATTTTAAAGCATTATTTTGGGTATAATTCATTCCGTCCGGGTCAGGAAAAGTTAGTTGATGCTATTCTTGCAGGGCAGGATGTGTTAGGAATTATGCCTACAGGTGCGGGAAAATCATTATGTTATCAGGTGCCGGCATTGTTAATGTCCGGCATTACTCTTGTTGTGTCGCCACTTATATCGCTTATGAAGGATCAGGTTGGAGCACTTAATCAGGCAGGTGTACATGCAGCTTATATTAATAGTTCTCTTACAGATAATCAGATAACTAAGGCACTCGCATTTGCAAAGCAGGGACGGTATAAAATTATATATGTTGCACCTGAAAGGCTGGAAACCTGGGGCTTTCTTGATTTTGCCACGCATGTAGAGATATCTATGATTACTGTAGATGAAGCTCACTGTATATCACAGTGGGGGCAGGATTTCAGACCAAGTTATCTGAATATATTGTCATTTGTTAAGAAGCTGGCAAGGCGTCCTATAATAAGCGCATTTACAGCTACAGCGACAAGCAAAGTAAGAGATGATATATTGCAGATTCTTTCACTCGAAAGACCTGTAATACTGACGACAGGTTTTGACAGAAGCAATCTGACATTCAAGGTCAAGCATATTAAGGACAAGGATTCATATATACTTGACTACCTTGTAAGCCACAGACAGGATAGTGGAATTATATATTGTGCTACAAGAAAAAATGTTGAAAAAGTCTATGACATGCTTAATGCAAACGGACTTTCTGTGACTAAGTATCATGCAGGTCTCTCAGCAGAAGAAAGAAAAGAAAATCAGGATTCATTTATATATGATATCAAGCCAGTTGTTGTTGCAACTAATGCATTTGGAATGGGAATTGATAAGTCAAATGTAAGATTTGTAATTCATTATAATATGCCGCAGTGTATAGAGAATTATTATCAGGAGGCTGGACGTGCAGGAAGAGATGGAGAGGATTCAGAATGCGTATTGCTGTATTCTCCGCAGGATATTATGATAAATAAGTTTTTCATAGAACACAGAGAGCCTAATCCTGATATGGATGCAGAAGAACAGGCACGGCTTATGATTCTTGATAAAAGAAGGCTTAATGCAATGGTCGATTACTGCAAGACAACAGGCTGTTTAAGAGAGTATATACTTAAATATTTTGGAGAAAGACCAGACAATCCAGGGGGTGGAAGATACAACTGCCATAACTGTTCTAATTGTGTTGTTGATGAGGCAGAACAGGAAGCAGAAGAGGCTTATATGTATCCGGGAAATCGTTTCAGTGCACCTGTATCAAGGAATGCTGCAATGGTGGCAGACAGAATGAAGCGTTCTGCAGCAGCTGCAAAATCAGCATATGCAACGTCTAAGTCAAAGAAGCCGGAGGATGCACTTAATGACAGAGGCGTTATGTTGTTTAACAGACTGCGTGAGTTAAGAAAACAGATAGCTGTTTCCGTAGGCGTTCCGCCATATGTAATATTTTCAGACAGGACGCTTATAGATATGTGTCTTAAAGTTCCGTTTAATGAGGAAGAAATGCTGTCAGTAAGCGGTGTTGGTGAGAATAAATATGAGCGCTATGGCAAGGTGTTTATGGATGAAATATACGATTTTCTTGATGGAATGAAGCAGAATCTGGCAAGATGAGATTAAAGTGTTTATGGACAGAAGAATGAATGGGAGATATGAATGAAGAATTATAAGATGATAATAACTTATGATGGTACAAGGTATTATGGTTGGGAACATCAGCCAACTACAGATATGACAATTCAGGGAAAGTTAGAATCAGTCCTTTCTGCCATGATAGGAACTGAGGTTGAGGTTATAGGTGCAGGAAGAACAGATGCTGGAGTGCATGCAAAGGGAATGGTAGCCAATGCACATATGGAAACAAAGATGAAGGAAGATGAGATATGCGATTATATGAACAGATATCTTCCAGAAGATATCTGTGTGCAGGAGGTTCGTGTTGCATCTGACAGATTCCACAGCCGTTACAATGCACAAGGGAAAACTTATTGCTATACATGTTATGTTGGGGATAAGAAGCCTGTATTTAACAGAAAATATGTCAATATAATTGAGGGTAAGCTGGATGTTGAAGCCATGAAGAGGGCAGCAGATATACTTACTGGAGAACATGATTTTGCATCATTTTGTGGCAATCCCAAGATGAAGAAATCGACAGTCCGTGAGATTTATTCAATAGATGTTTCTTTAAAGGGTTCATTCCTTAATCTTACATATCATGGAAGCGGATTCCTACAGTATATGGTAAGAATATTAAGTGGTACACTTCTTGAAGTTGGACAGGGAAAGAGAACACCAGAGAGTATGTATGAACTTTTAGAGGAGAGAAACAGAAGCCTTGCAGGTGCAACTGCGCCGGCAAAGGGACTGTGTCTTCTGAAGGTTGACTACTCGAAGGAGGCTTGATAGTCCGGACGCCGTACAGTAACTGTGGAAGGGTGTGTGGTGTCCTTAGGCATCTGCCCTCAGGATTCCTATGTCTAGTGAAACTAAATGCCGCAATCTGCTAAGTTTTTTATGTGGCTTGTAATCAAACGCGCTTCGCTTGAACGAGATTACAAGCCACAATCTTTAGCAGATTGCGGCATTAACTTTCACACGACATAAGAATATTCGGGCATACACCTAAGGACACCACACACCTATCCCACAGCATACTGTACGGCTGACTTTTTCTTCTTCAAGTAGTCAGCCTCCGGACGAATGCTCGCCTGCGGCATTGCATTCTGAGTGGGGTGGTGGCTTTGAGATTGGGAGATGTTATGCAAGACCGATTTATGCCGAACCGTGTGTAAGTTAATGCCGTTATATACAAAAAGTGCTGTGTAAAAATCTCGTTCAAGCGAAGCGCGTTTGATTTTTACACAGCTAAAAGACATTGTATATGACGGCATTTACTTACACTAGGTGCAGGCATCCATGAGGTCTTGTATAACATCTCCCAATCTCAATGCCCACCTTTGTACTAATTAAAGAACCTTTGACAAGAAATCCTTCAATCTCTCACTCTTAGGATTGCCAAAGAATTCTTCCGGAGCCCCCTCTTCATTGATGACTCCATCGTAGAAGAACATGCATCTGTTGGCAACTTCTTTTGCAAATCCCATCTCATGAGTTACGACAATCATTGTCATTCCTGATGCGGCAAGTTCCTTCATGATTGCGAGAACCTCACCAACCATTTCAGGATCAAGTGCAGATGTTGGTTCATCGAAAAGCATTATCTCAGGATTCATTGCAAGTGCTCTTGCTATAGCAACTCTCTGCTTCTGACCACCACTCAACTGGTTAGGATAAGCATCGGCTTTGTCAGAAAGTCCTACTCTTGCAAGAAGTTCATCAGCTTTCTTATCAGCTTCTTCTTTGCTCATAAGTCCAAGCTTAGTAGGAGCAAGAGTTATGTTTCTTCTTATAGTCATATTAGGGAAAAGGTTAAAATGCTGGAACACCATTCCAATCTTCTCTCTTAATTCATCCACATTTACACTCTTATCTGTAAGATCCTGCTCATGGAATAATACATGACCTTCTGTAGGAGTTTCAAGAAGGTTAAGCGAACGTAAAAATGTTGATTTACCGCAGCCAGATGGTCCGATAATTGCAATAACCTCTCCTTTGCGGACTGTTGTATTGATTGATTCTAATACAACATGGTCGCCAAAAGATTTCTTCAAATCTTTAACTTCAAGAATGATTTCGTTAGTATTATCGCTCATTGTTTCTTAACCTCCTCTCAAGTTTCTTAACAAGCTGTGAAAGTCCCATAACCATTACAAGGTAAATGATAGCAACACCGATAAGTGGAAGCATTGGATCATAAGTTATGCTTCGGATAATATCGCCGCCTCTTGTAAGGTCGTTAAGACCGATGTAACCGCTGATAGATGTTTCCTTTAACAGAACAATGAACTCATTAGCAAGTGCTGGGAGAACATTCTTGAATGCCTGAGGAAGAATAACACTTATCATAGTTGTTTTATAAGAAAGACCAAGGCTTCGTGCTGCTTCAAACTGTCCGTTATCAATAGACATAATACCTGAACGGAATATTTCGGCAACATAAGCACCTGAGTTGATACCAAATGCAAGTATCGCAACAATAAGCTTGTCAATATGTACAGAACTGAATATTACATAGTAGATAATAAGCAGCTGTACCATAGTTGGTGTTCCTCTGATTACAGTAAGATAAATGTTGCAAATGAAGTTAAGAACCTTCATGTGTCCTGTCTTATCATGGTTAGAACGGACAACTGCAATAAGGAAACCAATAACAACACCCATAAGTGCTGCAAAGAATGCAATAATTACTGTATTTAACAGACCCTTAAGAAGATAAGTGTATCTTGCTTCTTTGATGAAGTCTGTCTTGAACTTCTCAGCAAAACTCATGCCTGATGAAGAAGCATTGTCGTCACGGACAATAATAACCTGCTTAGAAGTTGTATAAGTAGTTGTGAAATCGATATTTTTCTTACGCTCATCAGTAACTGTCATACCAGCCATACCGAAATCAGCTTTACCAGAAGATACGGCAGTGATAATTGAATCAAATTCCATATCCTCAATTTTTAAATTCATTCCGAGGTAATCAGCAATAGCCTGTGCAATATCAGCGTCAATACCAATAATAGAACCCCCTTCATAGTACTCGTATGGCTTGAAGTAAGCATTTGTAGCTATAACAAGAGTTCCATTAGTACGGCTTATACCGTCTGGTGATTTGTAACCTGAAAATGTAGCATTATCGCCAACATAATCGTCAATAAGCTTCTGGATAGTTCCATCTGCCATAAGTACTTCAATAGCCTCATTGAGCTTTGCAGTAAGGGAATTGCCCTTAGCAACACAGATGGCATAATCCTCATTTGCAAATTCTTCTTCGAGAATTGTAAGGTCTGGATTAGCTTTAACAAATGCTAAAGCAGGCTGTTCATCAATAACAACAGCATCAGCTTTACCCTGCTTTAAAGCCTGTATAGCATCAGAACCTTTGTTGTATCTTGATACAGTTGTGCCTGAACCGTCAGTTTCGTAATCACTTACGAGAGTATCACCAGTTGTTCCTAACTGAACACCAATAGTCTTGCCTGCAAGATCATCTACAGAAAATACAGTGTTCTTAATCTTCTTGCCCTGACATGAAGTAAGAAGAACAGAAGAGAACAAAAGAGTGAGGGTCGCAAAAACCAAAAGGAATCTCGACCTGTACTTTTTAAAATTCATTAGTAACTCCTTTCCATGCGAACTGTGGTGTATACGGACGCTGCAAAGCGAATATATTTAGCTGTGGAGCACGCTTTCGCTTCTTGTCGCTAGCAACGGACACTAAGTTCACCGCAATTAGGCTTTCTTCAAAAGCCGCTTGCGGTTTACTAAGTGCCGGCTGCTCCAAAGAGCATCCACAGCTAAATATATTCACTTTGCGACTGTGTATACAACAGTTCAATATAATATATTTCATTAATTATACACACATAGTAGGGAAATTAGCAATTAAAATATTTGCGATTGAAGAAAATGTGAGCGTATAGATTGGGATTGGACGTTGAAGTAGTGGAATGCACGGAGGAAGTCCAAAAGGAATGGAAAAGAGTGGTGGATTGGACGTTGAAGCAGAGGAATGCACGGAGGAAGTCCAAAAGGGAAGAAATTGAGTGGTGGATTGGATGTTGAAGCAGAGGAATGCACAGAGGAAGTCCAAAAGGGAAGAAGCGGCGTGGTGGATTGGACGTTGAAGCGGAGGAATGCATGGAGAAAGTCCAAAAGGGAAGAAAATGAGTGGTGGATTGGACGTTGAAGCAGAGGAATGTACGGAGGAAGTCCAAAAGGAACGGAAAAGAGTGGTGGATTGGACGTTGAAGCAGAGGAATACACGGAGGAAGTCCAAAAGGAGCAAGAAAGAGCGGTGGATTGGACGTTGAAGCGGAGGAATGCATGGAGGAAGTCCAAAGGAAGAAAATATGTACATGGGAACAGATGACAAGCAGGCGTCTGTTCCCACAGATTGAGGTTATTAGTTAGTCTTGCTGCATATGCCATTGCAAGGTCCAGCGCATGCACCAGAGGAAGTCTGACTGTTATTGCCATTATTACAAGAGTTCTGGCAGGCTGTGCTGTTAGTGTTAAGAGTGTCGGTGCAGTCATTCATGCAAGGCTTCTTGCAGTCTTTTTTTAAGTTACCTTCGCATGAAGGTGGACTTAAATCGAGAGGCTTGATGGCTCTGTCTAAGAGGTTTCCGCAAACAAACTTGATGCAGTCAGATTCTTCACCGGAAACAATGCTTCCCTTAGGCGTTGAGATTCTGCCGGCACTTGTTACGCGGTATCCACAGAAGTAAAGGCTCTGTAAGATGAGAGTGAGACCTACAGTAACCTCGTCATCTGTAGTATCAAGACCTAAAAGCTTAGGTATTGCATAAAGGTTGAGTCCCTGGGTTACAACATTGGCAGATGACAAGAAACCTATACTGTTAAGTGCAGGCGTATAAACAGGTGGAGTTGCGTTATTCGAGTTGTAGGAAACTCCGTAAGGAGCGAATATTTCAAGGGTGACAGATGTCGGATTGGTATCTTCATCATAAGTTGCAGCAGTAGTTGAGTTAGGAAGGTAGACTGCCGTTGGGGTAAGAGTTGCTAATGCTCTGCATGACTCATCATAAAGCGTTACTGCAAATGTTACAGTAAGGTTGGCAAGTTTCACAGAGTAGCAGTTAGGCCTTCCGGCTATCTGGGTGATTTCAACATTTTCATCACCATAAGTGTAGGCTATATCTATAACACTGACTGATGCGTTGGTAGCTGTTGGATAAGTCGTTGAAATATCTGTGCCGACAGCGAATGTGGTACACAGATTAATACCTATCTCATCATAGATAAGAGGGGCAAGAATACTGAGTTCATCGGGGGAACCGCATATCGGGTTCGTGCATACATCAAAGCAGCCATTAGGCATGTTCTGCACAATATTGCTTACAATGCGGGTAGAACCACATTTGCTGCATTTACATTTAGCCATTATCTTTTCCTTCTTCGTTTCTTTACTACATTATATGTTCTATCTACATTCGCGTGACCATATAATAATATAAAAACGGGAGTGTCCTTTTATGGCAAATGTATACACAGCAGGCAGTGACAGACGGCTTATAATCTATAGCATATCACGATATATATTTTTGAGAACGGCGTACATAGACGGTATAGAACGCCCGATAATGCTTGTGTCAGACTTTTTGGACGGACTTTCAGATGTAGTGTTGGGAGACACAATATATTATGCATATCAGAACCAGAACGGAGATATTCTTGTTAAAAATGTGATGAACAATGAAGCACTTTTTCATGTGAAAAGCAGCGAGAACCCAGATATGCACTGTCCACAGCTTGTAGTAAATAAAGACAGGTTAATGCTGTTTTATATGGTGACAAACCCGCTTACGGACAGACTGTCGCTGCGAGCTGTCTACCCACTGGAAGAAGGTGACAGTCTTAATATTCCTGCGGATTGTGAAAATGTTGATATGTATGAAGTGTTTGGAATGCAGGGAAAAGCATTTTTGTATGTAGACAGTTTCTACGAAATAACATCAGATGGGAAATTCAGTAAATGTCAGGATACAGACATGCTGATGCAGAATGAACAGAAAATATCAGAGTACGAAAACCAGCTTAATACATATATGCAGGAAAACAGACAGGCAATACAGACAATAAGCCAGCTTGAGGCAACAATAGAAAGTGTAAAGGCACAGTATAATGAACTTATGGAGACGGCAATTGCGTATAGGGATGAGGCAATTAAGTGGCGCAGTAAGTTCATATAGACACAAACTTTATATTATTAAGCCACCCGCCGCCACCTACCCCTCAGGTATAGCCTGGTCCACAGGGGCTGGAACGATTCGTTAGAATTGCGTTAATTTATCAGGTGGTGTTTTTGGCTTAATGTTTGCGTCCATTCGCAGATGAACATTTCTGGCATTGTGTCCGCCTGTGGCATACGCCCTCAAGGATTGCTGCACTTAGTGGGAGTAAATGCCGCTATCTACAAAGCTTA
>ERZ780151.2476-NODE-2476-length-10390-cov-2.881084_pt1 | contig 10390 bp, 9 predicted proteins | sample MGYA00510983_ERZ780151 | MGnify/ENA primary metagenome ERZ780151 (study PRJEB29588, sample SAMEA2144623) | human gut metagenome | biome: human gut; feature: human-associated habitat; material: faeces | place: Denmark | collected 2008/2010 ... | reverse complement strand
GGGGGGTTTTTCGCCACCGGTATTCCGCCCTCACGGAATCCGTATGAACATGATGTCAGGTTGATAAACCGACCGTTGGTTTACAGCTATTTGCCGTCCGTTTCGTCCATCCGTTTCAAGACTTTCTCTTTCAGGTAGTCCAGATACACTGTCCGGCTGTTCTTCCGTTCCCTCATGTTGATGAAAAGTCGGTACACGTCCCCCAAATCTATGTGGAACACGATCTCAAACAGGTTCGCCAGTTCGATGATGTCTATCTGCCCGTTATCCACGCTTCCGGCAGCTTGTATGGCGTATATAAGTTCCACCGCCGCCGTTTTCTTGTCCGTCCAGTGGTGTTCTTGCAGCAACGGCAATATTTCCGTTTCTTCGTTTTCCCGTGTCAGTACGTGCCTTCGGGCGGTCAGGTAGGCGTACAGCATTTCCATTGCCGTGATGCGGGCGACCAGTCGGTCATAACCCGTCGAGAACTCCGGTTCTTCCTCAAAAAGAAACAAGTCTGTTTCCGGGCTTATCTCTTTTTTCTCTCGCAGGAAGTAGTAACGATCACGATAGGTTGCGCCGCTACGGTAGTACTGGTAGAAGCCGACCACTCCATCGAAAAACAGTTTTTGCTCTTCCTGCTGTTTGCGGTAGTAATCATCTGCCAGTTCCGCACATGGCGGACAGTTGCTTTCTATGTGCAACACCTTATAGAAGAACATCAGCCGTCCCAGCAGCAGTGGCTTTTGGTATTTAAAGAAAGTGATTTCTTCCGTTTCTTCTCCGAACGGTTCCAAGAGGACGCCCTGTTTCAGTTCACTCAATTTGTCTTTCAGGAAAGGCAGTACCGCTTTGCATTCTTCGATGATGTTCCGCCCGTTTAGGTCAATGGCGGCTATCCGTGCGTCCACTTCCCGCATTATTTCTTCATACTTTATCTTTATTTGCATCCGATTTGTTTTTATTTGATTTTCGGGCGCAAAGTTACGAACCGTAATGCTTACGGGATTTACATTAAGTTGGCATAAAATTGCAAATAGTGATACGCTCTAATCGTCTGTCTCTTTTTCAGTTAATGCTTTCCTGACATTACTCGGTGTGTCGCCCAAGAAACGCTTGCAGAAGTTGCTGAAATGTGCCGCAGAGGAAAAATTAAATTCATCTATAATATCCGCGAAAGGAATGTATGTCTGTGATAATTTGTATTTTATATTCTCCGCCCGTTTCATCATCAGCCATTGGTAAGGTGACATCCCGAACTCCTTTTTGAATACTTTCCGGAAATTGTGTAGCCCGTAGCCGCACATTTCCGCCAGCTTGTCGGTGTATTCGGCTTTGCGGTAGTGCGTCAGCACAAGGTTTCGCAGCGGCACTTGCTCGCCCGTCATCGGGTGAAAGAAGATGCGCAATTCTTCTGCCGTATAGTAACGGGTGAACACCCATATCAGTTCCTTGTGTTTTAGTTTCCAAAGGTCGGAATCGTGTGTTTCGTCCATGATATAGGTAGCCACGGTGTCCATAAGCACCCGCATGGAGGTCGGGGCGGTCAGCTTGCAACAATAGACTTTGGAATCCGGCAGCTTGTGTGAGTAGAGATAGGAGAGAATACATTTCTCAGCCCGACAGACTGTGTTATTAAACTTATGCACCAGCAGGGTGACGTCGCTCAAAGCCGTGCCGCTGCATTCGCTCCCGCGGGGGACGAACATCACTTCCCCGGCGCACAGGATTTCGTCGTGGAACAGCGTACTGGTAATCCGGGCGTGTCCCGTGCGGCAGAATATTAAGTAGTTGATATTCGTGTCGTCGTTGCGAACGGTTTCGCCTGCCAAATGGTTTTTCACTTCAAAGAGGCAGTCTATCGGCTTTTCGTCGCAGAACGGCGGCTTGTGTCGGTTCGGGTATTCCATGACTCAATGCTTTTGGATTACATATCATCATTCTGGGCAATGTCGATGCTTTCCCAGACGGTGACGATTTCGCCTTCGATTTCGCACATGATGGGTTTGGGAGTTCCCAACGATACCATTCCGGCGAGCTGTGTACACTGTCCGCTGTCGGATTTGCTGCCGATACAGCCTGTAAAGTTGAGCGGTGCGGAACTGTTGAACTGTTCACAAATCATCTCTTCCACATTGTCATATCTCCGGTTGATGTTGAAGCGGAATTGCCGCACCGGTTTGACTATCACGATGCGGCAGAACGCTTTGGTGGTTAATTTCACCCGGTTCGGGCTTTGGTCTTTGCGTCCCGTCCGGGCGAAGTCGAACCATGCTATGCTGTTTTCCGGGCGGATTTCTTCGTCCGAAGCTAACTGCTGCATCTGTTCGTCGGATAACGCACGGTCGAAGATACGGAAGTCCTTAAAGTAGGCATCCAGCTTTTCACCGATAACCAACTCTGCTTTTGCCGTTCTTTTGCTTGCAGGTTTGCACCGGAAGGTGTCTTTCTTCACGCCGTCCAGATAGACCGTCAGCAAATTGCCGTCATATACCAGCCCCAGCCTGTACCAGCATTGGGGAGTGAACCTGCCGAGCGTGCTTTCGGGAAACTTGATGCCGCACCAGTCCGGTCCGATTACATATATCAACCCGTCCATGATTCCCAGTTGGAACATATCTTTCTGTTCTAAGATGGTTCCACCCTGTATGTTCTTGAAACACAATGTCACGAACAGCGTGAAAGGCTTGTCGCCCCGTAGCGAGAGTTCCGGCACGCCCGATGCCGGGAAATGGGCATAGTCCCATCCCCCGAAGAAGCCGTAGCCTGTGAGCAACGCCCGGAAAGGATGCCGGTATGTTTCGCTTTCATTTGTCATCGTCCCGTTCACTTTGATGTGACATTGTGTTTCCATTATCAGATTACCGCCCTGTTTCTATACCTCTTTATAATCTATAAAAGTGACGGCGGCATCAAGGCTGGTTCCGGTCGCTTCATAATAGGCTGAAAGAGCGGCGTCTTCCTTGTAGGTGAAGTATTGGTTGGCTCTCACATTGTTGGAGCCTGCCTGTACTTCAATATTCAGGCGTACGTCCATGCCTTCTTTCAAACCGACAATATCGGCAAGTTTCATGCTCTTTTTAAACCATACCGTAACGGAAGGCCCTCTGTCGGAAGTGTGCCACTGCAATTCTTTCGGGTCTTTGAAATCCACCCGAATCCAGAAAGCATATCCGATGCCTGTGGGAGCATAAACAGTGAATTGCGAAATGGGTTTGTCCATCTTCACGGGTTCGCTCGATAACTGGAAGTTGCCGCCGGACGTGCGTTTGAAGTAGGCGTTGCAGGTCACATCGCCCAGCAGACCGAGAACATTGTCGAGCAGGCATATCTTTTTGATGCCTTCCAGATAGGCTGTCGTTACGTTAACAGTGTCATAGAAAGTAACCGTGTCACCTTCTGCCGTATATTTGCCCGTGAACGTGTCGCTTTCCATAACCTTGCCGTTCAGCAGGTTTTCACAAGTGCCGTTCATGTTTCCGTCCTTGAACGTCACCGCTGTATGTTGCTTCATTGCACGGGGTGTCATGCCCGTGAACTGCAATCCCGAAGCATCCAGCATCCAGTCGCCTTCCAGTCCGGTGCTGCCGGAAACTCGTTTGAAACCTTCCACCATTTCATCACCTTCTATTCCTACATAGCCGATGTTATACCATTTGCCGTCGGCATATTGCAGGGAAAGCAACTGGTTTTCATACAAGAAATGTCCTTGATGGTCAGTGTGCCACGCTTCGTCACCGCTGCGGGTGGCGTAGGTGTAAGTACCGTTTTCGTTGAAAATGTAGCGATACATATCGCCTGCACCGTCTTGCGATGTCCATTCTCCAAAAATTGTTTGTTTCATAACTTCTTGTTTTAAAAGGTGAATAAACTATTGTTCTCACGTCTCTTCCGTATGTTTCTGCTCCTTTTTTTGCCGGAAGAGGGCTGTGTTCGCTTCTCGTTTGCGCTATTCCCCGCTGCGAGGCGGGGAAGTGCCTTATCTGACACCCGGACATTGACGCATGGCTGCCCGAATAGCTGTTTGAATTGAATTTACACCTCGCCAATCATACTCCGCTGTACTGTTCTTTTTCCGTATGCACTATGCGGTGACGCATCGGCGGGCATATTGGCCACCGTTGCCGCTCTTAAAAGTCGAGCATAAAACGAACTTTATGTTTATCTTCTTTAGAAGCATCATAGGCTTCAGTAGCAGAGGTCATCTTAAATGCTGTGAACTGATTCTCCTCGCAGCTTGACCAGTAGGTAGAGGCATTCAACTCTTTGGTTGGTATAACCACTTCGGTACCACCTGATATTGCTGTGATTTTGTTGTTGATGGTGCTTACTACCCTAAAAAGGTGTGCGTACTCTTTGGTACTCGGAATATACCATCCGTTATTTCCGGTTCTTGTCCGCAGTTCCTGGCAGGCGTTAAAAATAGGATAATCACTAAGGGTGTATGTTCCTTCAGATACCTTCGTGAATATCATGTCTGTATTTTCTTTACCGCTTGTCAACGATGTTACTCCGGCTCCGGTTGCCACACAATTTCCAGTTGTCGTCCATGCTTCGTTTGACTCTGTGGGCGCGACCACCTTGCCGGTACCGTCGGCGTTTACTTCATAAACCACGCCGAGAATGGGGTTGCCGGTAATTGTTTTAGCGTCCGGACTCCATGTGCCGTCGCTGTAGTAGTAGTCGCCTACTTTCGCTTTATCGTTATCGTACTCCACATCCGGCTCCTTCCAGCCGCTGTTGATCTCCACGCTTATGTTGACGGTAGGGGACAACGACTCGCCGATAAGGTTTCCGGCGGCATTGACGCAGTAGTTGCGCTTGCGGGGGATTCCGGCGGGGATGGTGACGGGGGACAATGACTTGCCCTCTTCCGAGGCAGTGAATCTGAGCTTGATGTCGTCCATCGTGCCGTCCGCAGGATCGGCGAACATGTAGAGGCAAATCAGGGTTTTGCACGTCTGGCCGCCGATGGTGATGTCGGTGCCATTGTTGAGCCAGCCATCGGAAGCGTTTATACTAATACTTTTTGTTTCGATAACGGTGCCTGTGGCAACGTTGAACTTGGAGGGCCTGTTAAATTCTGCTGTAACCATATTGCAGGAAGTGAAACGCTCCGCATTCTTTTCAGCGATGGTCAGCTTCATAAGCGGACGGTTGAGTGCGGTCGTGGGAAGGGTCAGCGCCTTTTCTTTTTTGGTGAACTGTATGCTGGCAAAGAATGCATCCCATGCTTCGGGATCTTTTGGGTTGCTGTAGCTGGGTTCCACCGCTTTCAGTCCGTTTGTAGTGATGTAATAGTTATTACCATAAGATTCTACATCGGTTAATCCGGCTATCTCTCGGGTTGATAACTCTTGTTTATTCGAGATATAGTCCGCCCAGAGCATCGCGATGTGCTGTCCGGTGGTTGCCAGCTCGAACGAGAAGTCGATTTGGGTATCTCCGGCAGCGGGGCAAACTTCCTTACGGATTTTGAGCGCGGGTGTCTCCTCCATGTCCCATACTTCGAGGACGCAGCGGAGTTTGTAGTTGGTGGGAGGCGTGGGCAGTGCCCGTGTCCCGATTTGCGCGAAATCTTCGGGCAGCGAGGCGGTGAGCGTCACGCGGTTACTCTCGGTAGCGGTTTGCAGCGCATCGGTTTCGTTCTGGCTGCAAGAGGTTATCAGCCCCACGAGGGCGATAATCCAGAGGTAAAGATGATACTTTTTCATGTTCTTAGTAATTTTAATTTTTAATTTATTGGTAATTCACTCGTTTTATTAATGTAGCAGACCGTCGAGGTCTACGTCTATATTCCCGTCAAATTCGTCGTTGATGTCCACGCCTCCCTGCATCTCGTTGGTGAGGAAACGGGCACGGACGGTGGTGAGGTGTCCCCGTCGGTAGGGCACTTCCAGCCCGGTGGTGCGGCTGATGACGTTGCCGCTGCCGTCGCGTATCTCCATCGAGAGTTTGACGAACGATTCCTCGCCGTTCACAAATACGAAGTCCGTTCCGATGGTGCATTCCTCCTGTCCGTCCGTGGGGACGGTGAGCGGGGTGGTATAGGCTATTCCCGTCCGCGAATCCGAAGGTTTGCCCGAAAGAACGTTGAACACCGTGGGGAGGTAGAAGCCGTAGGAGAACGTGATGGTGAACGCTTCGCCATCGGTGCGCTGCTTCTTCGTCTTACGAAGGAAATCCTTCACGTCGGTAGCTATCAGTTCGTACTTCGCCAATGGTCGCACCAGTTCCACTTTTACCTGAACCTTGGCGTTCCACGCGTCACGGTACTGCCGCAGGTCGAGGGCGGCGGTTCCGTAGAGGCAATCCCTATACGGGGTGCTACCCGTGTAGGGGTCGGTGCAGGCAATGTATTGCAAATCTTTGGTGTCATAATAAAGGTCGTCCGTCGTGCCTGCCTTTACGTAGTCCGTCCATACGGCGAGGGTATAGTCCAACGCGTGCAGTTTCAGACGGATGGGGAGCGAGATTTTCCCGTCACCGTTTTCTTCTTCGGCGGTCTCCATCACCGTCACCTGCCGGGCTGTGGGCTTGCCTTCCCTCCACGCCTCGATGATGAAGCGGCGGCGGTAGTCCGTTTGTTTTCCGGCACGGGCTTTCGTGGTTCCGCTGCGTGCATTTTTCTGCGTGATGATTTCCAGCGGAACAAGTTCCAAATCGAGCGTGACTTCGGTATTGACTTCTACCAGCGTGGGGTCGATGCCTTCTTCGCCGTCTTCCGTCATGGACGGGTAATCGTGTACACAACCGGCAAGGACGATTGTCAGCACAAGGGCGATAAATCCTATCGTGTATTTCTGTTTCATAAGCCGTTATTTTTTAAGGTTGAAGCGATAGACCACGGACAGCCCTACGCGGGTGATGCCCCAATAATTCTTGGTGCGTGTGTCGATACGTGCGCCGTTATCCATATTATAATAGGTGTCATAGCGCATGTTGGCATAGCCCGCGCCGAGCGTAAACTCGCCCGCCCAATGCTCATTAAAGGGCAGCAGATAACCGTAGCTGATACCTGCGCCCAAGAGCGGACGGTCGGTGTCCTGATAGCGGTCGCGGTTCCATTTCACATTGAACCAGCCTACATGGGCATGTACACCGAAGAAATGCCCCTTGCCGGGTTTCGATAGCCAGTAACGGGCTTCGGGCTGAATGGTAAAGGTCTTCACGGCGTGCTCGCTGCTCACGTACCACGGGCACCAGAGTACGGGCAATTCTACAGAGAAATGTTCGCTCACCTGCACATCGGCGGCAAGGTTCATTATTGTACCCGCCCATGCCGCGAGGTTGGTCTTGACGGCGAGGTAGCGGGGAGAAGAAGATGCGGTTTCCGGCGTTATCTTTACGGTTTGTTCCGGCTGCCGTTCCGGTTGTGCCGCTATCGCTTCTGCTTTTTCTTTGGCTGTGACGGTTTGTTGTTCTGCTTGTTGCACTTTAACCGGGGTTTCAGTTTGTTGTTGTTCTGCCACCGTTATTTCTTTTTTCGGGACAGGCGGCGCAACCTTTTCGGCTTCCGTTTCCTGCTTCACGGGTACGGGTTCGTTTTTCGCCCGTACTTCCGGTGCATCCGCGAGGGCAAGCCTGATAATGCCCTGCACATCGGCACGGCGTGCTTTCTTCGGGCTTTCCGCTCCGGTGTCTATGCCGCAACCCTCGAACGTGATCCGTTCCGGTGCAATGCCTTTCTTCACGAGGTAATTGCGCACGGTGCGGGCACGGCGCAACGACAGTTGTTCGTTGAACGCCACCGTACCGCTTTCGTCCGCCCAGCCGGTAATGGTAATCGGAGTGATGGTGTCGGACAATGCCCAGCGCAACATACGTCCGGCCTTTTTATATTCCGACTGTTCAATCCAATCACCATTGTTCAGTGAGAAATAAATGATACCGGAGTAAACCGTGTGAACGCTATCAGCGATTTGCACCGGTTTGCCTGCCATTCTGTTTTGCGCCTGTAGATGGGGCAAAAACGAGCAAACGAACAGCAAAAGGACGAACATACGGCCATTCTTATACTTTCCTGTTTCAGTTATTCTATTCATATTTGATAGTTTTATGTTTTGAAAATAATCCGGGGATAAAAGTAACTCTGAAGGATTGCAGAAAACCGGTCGGTTACTTTTGAATACGAGAGGTATGTGCATGACAAATCGCACAAAAAAGAATGAAATCTGTTTTGTGAAACGCTTATAAATAAGTATATTACGCGCGAAAATTAGGCGGCGCCCTGTGTGTGTGTGTGTGTGTGTGTGTGTTAGCAAAATTATCCATTTTGCCAAATAAAAACGGGGATTTTTTCGCATAACCAGTAACACTTTTCATCTTTTTAATGTTTACATTCCACAATCTTTAATCACGTCATTATGCCAAAGAACTTTTCTCCCAAACAGGAATTTTCTGGCATAAATCTAAGCCCCAACTTCCACTAATCAAAAAAATATAGCCCAATGCCGGGAATTATTTTCCCAATGAGCGGAAGCGTTTTCCGAATGATATTTTTCATCAGGAAACACACTTCAATGCTGAACTATTTTCCTAATGAACTGTTTTTTTCTACCCAATGGCATTCCGATATTACCCAATGGCATCTAAAAACTTCCCAAGAGCATATTTATTTCCTGATGGAATGTTTCAGCTTCCCAATGACATATTCCGGCTTCCCAATGTTTTCCTCCCGAAAGTTATCCTTGTCACCTATTTTTATTATTCATCCTAATACAAGAACAACCATTTCCGGTTCTCAAAAACAGAAAAAACAAACATCAACAACTGCAAGCGGAAGCGCCGTAGCGTTCCCGTTTACCGACACTGTAAAGTTAGGGAATGAAAAATTAACGGAAGTTACCTTTCTGCACTAATATGGGTATCAAAACGCATAAAATGCAGATATTCAGGTATCAAAATGCACAGAGGGTATCAAAACGCATTTTTCAGAGCGTTTTTGTCTTTTTTTTGAGCTTTAGCTGTAAATATTCACTCGGGAGCATTCCGGTATATTCCTTGAAGTTACGGAGTGCTGTCGCCTTAGAACGGAAGCCTACTTTAAAGAAAGTATCTAATACGTTTACGTATTTATCACTGTCTGCAATTTTCAAAAATTCATCAATCCGGCGACGATTGATAAACTCCTTATAGCCATCATAACCTTGCTCTTGGATTATCTGGGTGAGTTTATTGCGGTTTGTATCTAAAAGGACAGCCAGTTTGGTTATATTCGTGTCCGGGTTTCTCCAAAGTTGTTCTCTATCTATCAGTTCGTTGAGCCGTATCCACAAAGGATTTTTTTTATTTTTCTCCGGGATTATACTTTCCTCCGGCGTATCAAGTGTCTCTGATGGTACAGGTATATCAGATGATACAGAGGATTCAACCGGGATTTCCCGGAGAGTAACCGGTACGTTTATCCGTAGAAATAGTTCCTGATAGGTGACGAACAGGCACAAAAGACTGCAATAAGCCATGTGACCGATAGCCATAGCCGCAGCACCTGTCAACAGATAAGCCACATAGAAGAAGCATATTCCTTGGATTCCTATTGTATAGAGAGCAATCCATTTATAATTTGCGCTACTCCGCTTATAATTATATGGGATATAAAAAAGCATTAAACTATAGGGGATGATACACAGTAGGATGATTAACCGAAACCAAACGTTGAACTCGGCTATATTTTCTATAATATCGTAAAAAGAAGTTAATTCCCTAAACTGGAAAGGTAGAAATAATAACACCAGATCGAGCAATAAGCAGGGAACGAACAGAAAAACACCTTTTTTAAATGTGAGCCATCCCGGGCTAATTACTTCTATCGGATAAAGATAGAGCAACGACAATGAAGTCCATCCTCTACAAAGCGAGCTGATAGACAACACGGCAAGTAAAGAAGGCTCACTTCTAAAAATACGGACAGAAAACATGATGCCTGCCAGAAGAAAAGGAAAGGCCAAAAAGAGCCTTGAGCGATCCCCCGGCTGGCGACGCATCCATAGCAGAATACCACTCAGCAAGAAGATACATGGCGTATAATGAAACAATCCATTGATTAGTATTTTCTCTATTTCCATAAGTTGTTTAAATCACCAATCCTATAACTGTCTGTTTATTTGTATGTTATTCAGTGAATTATCCGCAAAAATACATATATTTTCACTTAAAACCGAAGAAAGACGGCACTTTCTTGAAAATTAATCTGTGCGAGAATCTCATCCATCTGATTTCACAGAACAAAATCTTTCTAAAGAAATCGTTTTGACGAATAAAGAGACCATCTCGGAAAGTCTATCCTCAAAAATGCCTCAATATCCCTTTTTTGATTTCTGCGTTAGAAAGATATATCCCTTCGAGCTTTTCCACCCACAGATAAGTGCCAGTTGTGCAAGACATTTTAGGACAAGTGAAAGGCAGG
>ERZ780151.2475-NODE-2475-length-10399-cov-7.444702_pt1 | contig 10399 bp, 9 predicted proteins | sample MGYA00510983_ERZ780151 | MGnify/ENA primary metagenome ERZ780151 (study PRJEB29588, sample SAMEA2144623) | human gut metagenome | biome: human gut; feature: human-associated habitat; material: faeces | place: Denmark | collected 2008/2010 ... | reverse complement strand
CTGTACAACGGGCCGGCGGGTGCGGTGCGCGTCGGGCGCATTGCGACGTTCGAGGCGGGTTTCGTGCTGGTGCTGCTGACGCTGTTTGTCGTGCTGAACCTCATCAACAGCCGCTCCGGCCGCGCGATTATGGCAAGCCGCGACAATCGCATTGCCGCCGAAGCCATGGGCGTGAACGTGACGAAGTACAAGCTGATGGCGTTCGTCACCTCGGCGGCGCTGGCAGGCATGCGCGCTTTACGGCCTGAATTTCTCCACCGTCGCCGCGTCGAAGTTCAAGTTTGATACGTCCATCCTCGTGCTGGTGTTCGTCGTGCTGGGCGGCATCGGCAATATCCGCGGATCGGTGATTGCGGCGGCGCTGCTGACGGTGCTGCCGGAGGTGCTGCGCGAATTTGGCGATTACCGTATGCTGATTTACGCCATCGTGCTGATTGCTGTAATGCTGCTGGGCAATGCCCCGGTGGTGTGGCAGGTGTTCGAGCGCATCCGCCCCGCGAAAAAAGAAGTTGTGAAGGAAGGTGACGCGGCATGACTGAACCGCTGAAGCGTTTTAAGCCCAATACAAAGATGGTTCCCGTGCCGTCGCGCAGCATCATTCCGGAACGCGACGTGAATCATTCGCCCGTGCTGGAAGCCAGTCATCTGGGCATTGAGTTCGGCGGCCTGAAGGCAGTGGACGACGTGAACCTTGCCATCGGGCGCACGGAAATCTGCGGGCTTATCGGCCCGAACGGCGCGGGCAAGACAACGGTCTTTAACCTGCTGACAAAGGTCTATCAGCCCACAACCGGCACCGTGCTCATCAACGGCAAGGACACGGCAGGCATGAACACAGTGCAGGCCAGCAAGCTCGGCATTGCCCGCACGTTCCAGAACATCCGCCTGTTCGACAACATGACGGTGGAAGAGAACGTCCGCATCGGCCTGCACAACCAGATTAAGTACGGCATGTTTTCCGGCATTTTCCGTCTGCCGCAGTATTGGCAAGGCGAGAAGAAGCAGCACGAAAAGGCGCTGGATCTGCTGAGCATCTTCGGCATGGAAAACATGGGCGATGTCAAGGCAGGTTCCCTCCCCTACGGCGCACAGCGGCGCTTGGAGATTGTGCGCGCGCTGGCGACGAATCCGTCGCTTCTGCTGCTGGACGAACCCGCCGCGGGCATGAATCCGCACGAAACGGCGGAGCTGATGGAGAACATCATCAAAATCCGCGACCAGTTCCAGATTGCTATCCTGCTCATTGAGCATGACATGAATTTGGTCATGGGCATCTGCGAGGGCATCTGCGTGCTGAACTACGGGCGCATTATCGCCAAGGGCACGGCAGAGGAAATCCAGAACAACCCGGTCGTCATTGAGGCGTATCTGGGCAAGCAGAAGGAGGCGAAAGCATGAGTCTGCTGGAAGTCAACGATATCAACGTTTATTACGGCGCGATTCACGCAATCAAGGGCATTTCCTTCTCGGTGGATGAGGGCGAGGTCGTCACGCTGATTGGCGCAAACGGCGCGGGCAAATCCACGACGCTGAACACCGTCGCCGGATTGCTCCGCCCGCGCGAGGGCAGCATCCACTTCGGCGGCAAGGATTTGGCGCGCGTCCACGCGTCGGATATGGTGAAGCACGGCATGGCGCTCTGCCCCGAAGGACGGCGCATCTTCCAGCAGATGACGGTGCTGGAGAACCTCGAAATGGGTGGCTTCACGCGCCCCGACAAGGAGATTCCGGGCAGCATTGAGCAGATGTTCGAGCTGTTCCCGCGCCTGAAGGAGCGCCAGAAGCAGATTGCCGGCACGCTCTCCGGCGGCGAGCAGCAGATGCTGGCGATGGCGCGCGCGCTGATGTCCAAGCCGCGCCTGCTGATGCTGGATGAGCCGTCAATGGGCCTTGCGCCGATTCTGGTCGAGCAGATTTTCGACATTATCCGCGCGCTGCACAAGAGCGGCACGACGATTCTGCTGGTGGAACAGAACGCGCAAATGGCATTGTCCGTCGCGAACCGCGCGTATGTGCTGTAAACAGGCAAGATTTCCATGTCCGGCGACGCGCAGGAGCTGCTGCACAACGATGCAGTCAGGAAGGCGTATCTGGGGGCGTAACGCCAAGCAGCCGGGAAGGTGGCAGAAGCCGCTTCCCGGTTTTTCTTTTGCGTCAAGATTGACATTATCCTGCAAGTATGGTATTGTATAGGTGAAATGAATGTTATTCGGCAACAGGAGGCATCCGCATGAATCCCTATTTGACGCAGCGGGCGAACCGCCGATGGTGGGTGTATCCGCTGATGGCGCTGTTCTTCGCCCTATCGGCGCTGCTGCTGTGGCGCACCTGCAAGGCGGGTGAGCACGGCGACACGCGCATGGTGCTGCTGCTTTGCCTTGCGACGGCGGCGCTGTACGCCGGGATGCATCTGCTTCAGGGGGAAATCATCCGGCGCCGGGCGCGCGGCATTGCACAGCAGTTAGCGACGTTCTCGCTGCACATGTTTCCGCTGTCGGATATGCCCAAGCTCCTGCCGGACTGCCCGAACATGGAGACGCTGCGGTTATTGCTCTGCGGGAACTATCTGCGAAACATTCAGATTGATCCGCTGACGGCGATGGTATACCTGACTGCGCCGAACCTCCGGGCGTACGGGCTGGCACAGTCGTTTATGACGTGTCCGCACTGCGGGAGGCGCACGAGTGTGGTGGAAGGGGCTGCGCGGCAGTGCGAGCATTGCGGAATGGGGATATGAAAAAGAGCTGCTTCTGTTGTGTAGAAGCGGCTCTTTTTGTGTATGTTGATTTGCACTTTTCAGGAATTAACACTATTCCCAAATTCACCTGCGTCATCTGGAAATAGTATAGCTTGTATTGCGGCAAGCCCTCTCCGTCCGCTATGGCGAACACCATTAGCTGACTGAAAGGGCAGATAAACACGCGGGCACTGCCTGATAATGTCACCAACCCAATCGTGCGAAAGGGTCAAGGGGCAAAGCCACTTGAAACTCCCTTGCGTTACATAAAATAGTGCTTGTAGGTGTCGTAGTAAATCGTCAGGCGGCGGGAACCGGAAATTTCGCGCAGGGTATCGCGAAGAGCGGAATCCTGCAGGATGAAGCGCACAATGTCCGGGTTGTAGCGAACACCCGCATCGCGCTTGAATTCCGCCAGCACTTCGTCCGTCGTCTTGGCTTGGTGGTAGTTGCGGCCGTACTGGTCAGTCGCGGCATCAAGACAGTCGCAGACGGTGATGATGTCAATCATGAAGCGCTCCGGCGAGGCGGTGTTATCAAAGTCGTTCGGATAGCCGCCCTTGCCGTTGTAGAACTTGTGGTGACCGCGGGCGATATCCACATAGCGCGCCAAATCCTCGTCGATGCTCAGGTACTGCCCGCCGCGGTTCGGGTGGGAGCGAATGATGCCGAACTCCTCGTCCGTCAGCGGGCGGTGCTGCGTCTCGATAATCTCGAGCATGGAATTCTTGCCCACATCGTGCAGCAGGGCGGCGTCATGCGCAAATTGCAGGATTTCCGCGCGGTGCGCCTGCACATCCTCCGGCGACGTCACGCCGTGATACCCCACCATCAGCGCCGGTTCTTTGTCGATGATGGCGGAGAGAATCGCTTCCGCAAAGGCGGACACCATCAGCGAATGCAGGAACGCGGTGCAGTGCCGCGCGACAACGAGCCGGAAGATGTAGTCGATTTTCTCCTCCGCCGTGTCGAACAGCGCATAGGCATTCGGGAAGAACGCCAGCTCCTCCAGTGCGTTGTTCAGCGTGTTGCTATGCCCGGTGCGCGTGTCGTAATCCGCAATGAAATCACGGATATTCTGCTGATATTCGCGGAAATAGCGTTTCTTATCCTCCATCGGCATCGTCGTTTCCACAAGGAAGGAAATCAGCGCGTCCAGACAGGTCATGTAATAGGAAATAACGTCAATTTCGCGCACGTCCACTTCACCGAGTTGCTTCACCTTCGGCTTTGTCTTACGGAAGAAAGTGTGAATCTCCTTCCAGCACTCATCTGCCGTGCGGCGGCCCGTCTCGCAGTCGAAGTCACACTGGCTGGTGATAATTTGGAACATGTCGGCAGTGCTTTCCTCCGGCTTATCCAGCTTTTCGTAATATTCTGCCGTTATCTGCTCAATCCGACTCATCAATTCCGGCGGCACAAAGCGGGTGTGCGCCTCAATGGTGCGGTCAAACGATTTCGCCAGCGCGTAAGCGTCCGTGCGGAAGCGCTCAGTGAAAATATCCAGCAGCCTGCCTACGTCCGGCTCGCTTTCGCGCGTCGCCGCCAGCGCATCCGACGCTTGCAGTTCCTTCATTTCCTCCCACATGCCAAACGCTTCTTCCATCGTGACCGTGCCTAACACGCAGCAGCTCATCACGAGGTTCGCGTAGGAGATCACAATCGCCTGATGGACGCTGTGCTCCTTGATTGCGCCGAAATTCCGCGACAAAACCGAAATCTTGCGGTAATAGTCCCTTGCGCGTGTGCCATATGGTTCACGCAGGATGCGGGAGAATTCCAGATTTGTGTACGCCAATGTCAGATCCACATCCGTCATCGCGGCAAGGTTGTTGCTGTGCCCATAGTGCTTCTGGAGAATCTTTGCAAGTTCCATCAGGAGCGCCAAGTCATGCGTATCTGCGCGATAGAAGTCCATCATCGAAATTTGCAGCTGGTTCCATGCGTCATCGTCTAAAGCAGGTTCTTCCTTCGCGAACTCCGGCATCACGCTGCGCATCAGGGCATTCATGTGCGCATACTCCGTGCGGAAGAATTCAGCGCGCTCCCGAAGGGCAGCGCACCATGTATCCCAGTCGGACTTGATGCGCATGGCAGCTTCGAGCTGCTCCACCCGCTTGAGGACAACCTGATAATCAGCGAAAAACTTCCGGATCTGCTCACTGTTCATATCGATAACTCTTTCTTTTCGTTCATCACAGGGCGTACACGTTTCTGGGGCAACGTTTCCTATTATATGGTGCAATTGCGCATCTGCCATTATACGCCCAATTTCAACAGCCGTCAAGGAAACAGACTGCATTTCAGAAAACGTTATCGGAAAGTCAGGGAGATAACAAGACATAGGGCAAGAAAGTTCAAAAATTGTTCAATCGGTTACACACACTCTGTTATTTTTTCAGCAAAAGTTTCTTGACAAATGTCCGAAATCGGACTATAATCGATACTGTCCGATTTCGGACAAATTGAAAGGAGCATTGTGATGAAAGCGTTAAGCACACGTCTGTTTGCGCTGAACGAGGCATGGAAAGAAAATGCCAATATCTACCGACAGATGGCGAAGCAGATGAACCTGACTGACATGGCGATGTGGGCGCTGTACACGCTGCGGGTTGAGCCGGGCGAAATGACGCAGAGCCGGATGTGCGAATTTCTGCACGAACCCAAACAGACAATCAACTCCGCGCTGAAGAAAATGGAAGCGGACGGGCTGATTACGCTGCAAAGCGGTTCAAATCGTCGCACGAAAACGATTCACCTGACGGCCGCGGGCGAAGCGCTGGCGCGTGAAACCGCAGACCGCGTTGCTGAAACTGAGCAGCAGGCGCTGGCGCAATTCAGCGAAGAGGAGGCGGATCAGCTGTTCTCCCTCTTGCGCCGCCTGAATGCGCTGATGATAGACATTTTCCCGCAGACAATGCGGAATCAAGAAGAGGAAAGTCAAGCTAAATGAGCAAGAAGAACCCGATTCAATTATCTGACCACTTTACCTACTCTCGGCTGTTCCGCTTCGTCCTGCCGTCGATTGTCATGATGGTGTTCACGTCCATCTACGGCGTGGTGGACGGGTTGTTCGTGTCGAATTTCGCCGGAAAAACGGCGTTCGCGTCCATCAACCTGATTATGCCGTTTCTCATCATTCTGGGCGCAATGGGCTTTATGCTCGGCACAGGCGGCACGGCGCTGGTCTCCCGCGTGCTGGGCGAGGGCGACAAGGCGTGCGCGAACAAGTATTTCTCCATGATTACGCTCTTCGGCATCCTGCTGGGCGTTATCCTGACGGTGGTCGGGGTGCTGGCCATGCGCCCGATGGCGATTCTGCTGGGCGCAACAGAGGCCATGGTGGATGACTGCGTGCTTTATGGGCGGATTGTCGTCTGCTTCCTTGCGTCGTTCATGCTGCAGAACATGTTCCAGTCGTTCCTGATTGCGGCGGAGCGGCCGAAGTTCGGCTTGCTGATTACGCTCGCGGCGGGCGTGACGAACATGGTGCTGGACGCGCTGTTCGTGGGCGTATTCCGCTGGGGCATTGCGGGCGCTGCGATTGCGACCGGCATCAGCCAGACCGTTGGCGGCGTTGTGCCGCTGATGTACTTTCTGTTCAGCAAAAGCAGCCCCCTGCGTCTGCGCTGGACGAAGTTCGAAGTGCAGCCGCTGCTGCGATCGTGCGCCAACGGCTCATCAGAGCTGATGAGCAACATTTCCGGCTCGCTGATTGGGATGCTGTACAACGCACAGCTGATGCGCTTTCTGGGCGAGGACGGCGTGGCGACGTATGGCGTACTGATGTATGTGCAGTTCATCTTCGTCGCGATTGACATTGGCTATTCCATCGGCTGTGCGCCCATCATCAGCTACCACTACGGCGCGCGGAATCACCCGGAGCTGAGAAACCTGCTGACGAAGGGGCTGAAAGTCATGGGCATCTTGGGCATCGTGATGACAATCGCCGCCATCTCGCTGTCTGGGACGCTGGCAAACATCTTCGTCGGCTATGACGCGACGCTCTGCGAATTGACGCGGCACGCCTTTCACCTCTTCTCCTTCGCCTTCCTGCTCGCGGGCTTCAACATCTTCCTGTCCTCCTTCTTCACGGCGCTGAACAACGGCGGCGTGTCCGCGGCAATTTCTTTCCTGCGCACACTGGTGTTTCAAGCAGCGTCGGTCATCCTGCTGCCGATGGCGCTGGATGTGGACGGTCTCTGGTGGGCAGCTTCTGCGGCGGAAGCGCTGGCGTTCGTCGTGTCGATTGGCTTCCTGCTGGCCATGAAGGGGAAATACCATTATTTTGATGAAACCTAATCAGGAAAAACTTGCGTGTTCCCCTTGCAAACTGCTGTTCGCTGTGGTACGATAAGAAGCGAAAGAAACCCGGCGGCGATTGCCGATTGCATCCCCCGCCGGTATCCAGAAAGGAAGCGGTATCATGGCAGCAAAGAAGCCCGCAAAGACCGAAAAAGCCGCCCCGGTGACGGGCGCGCAGGAGGAGAAACTCAAGGCGCTGGAGCACGCGCTGGCGGATTTGGACAAGCAGTTCGGCAAGGGTGCCGTCATGAAGCTCGGTGAACATGCGGAGCAAAACGTGCAGGTCATCCCCACGGGCTGCCTGACGCTGGATGAGGCGCTGGGTGTCGGCGGCATTCCGCGCGGCCGTATTGTGGAGATTTTCGGCCCGGAATCCTCCGGTAAGACGACCGTTGCCCTGCACATTGTCGCACAGGCGCAGAAGATGGGCGGCATCGCGGCATTTGTGGACGCTGAGCACGCCCTCGACCCGGTGTACGCCAAGAATCTGGGCGTAAATATTGACGACCTGTATGTCTCTCAGCCCGACACGGGCGAACAGGCGCTGGAAATCGTCGAAGCGCTGGTTCGCTCCGGTGCGCTGGACGTCATTGTCATCGACTCCGTCGCCGCCCTCGTCCCGAAGGCGGAAATCGACGGCGAAATGGGCGATTCCTTCGTCGGTCTGCAAGCGCGTCTGATGAGTCAGGCGCTGCGCAAGCTGGCGGGCATCATCAACAAAACCGGCTGCGTCGCGGTGTTCATCAACCAGCTGCGCGAGAAAGTCGGCGTGATGTACGGCAACCCCGAAACCACCCCCGGCGGTCGTGCGCTGAAGTTCTACGCCTCCGTGCGTCTGGACGTGCGCCGCGGCGAACAGCTCAAAAACGGCAGCGAAGTCGTCGGCAACCACACGAAGGTCAAGGTTGTCAAGAACAAGGTTGCTCCGCCGTTCCGCGTGGCAGAGTTCGACATTGTGTACGGCGAAGGCATCAGCCGCGAAGGCACGCTGCTGGACATGGCGGTCGAGCGCGACATCATCCACAAGAGCGGCGCGTGGTTCAGCTACAAGGACCAGCGCATTGGTCAGGGGCGCGAGAACACGCGCCTGTACCTGCGCGACCATCCCGAAATCACGGACGAAATCGACGCGATTATTCGTCAGGAGATTTTTGCGGATAAGCCCGCGAAGCCGATTGCGCCCGAAGAAGATCCCGGCGAACTTCCGGATGAGGACGAGGACGACCTTGCCCTGCTGGAAGCAGACCTCGGCGATGATGCCGGTGTCGCCCCGCTGGAAGAAGAATAATCCACAGGTTATCAAATTTGTCCACCCTTGCGTCTGCGGGGGTGGATTTTTTGTGGCAGTGCGCTTTTCCCTGCAGCAAAAAAGACCAGCAGTAGGAAACGAATTGCTCCCTATGCTGGTCGGTCGCGCCCATCAGCACGACAATGCTGCGTAAGTTGAAAGAGCCGCCCGGTCATATTCCTTCCACGTGTTTATTCGCTTTTGTCCTCTTTCCCTTACAGGTGAAACACAAATTTCTCCTCATATCGCTGGAAAATGACCAGCCCAATCATCAGCATTCCGAAAGCGCCTGCCCCGCACGCCAGCAACCGCTCCGGCGTCGGCGGGATTCCCGCAATCACGATTTGCCGCAAAAAATCAATCAGCTGATACATCGGGTTCAAATGGAAAATCCCCCGAAGCCCCTCCGGCCAGATTGTATCCGGATAAAAAATCGGCGTCGCATACGTCCACAAGAGCGAAATCACGCTCCACAGGAATCGCGTATCGCGGAAGAAAACGTTCAGCGTCGCCATCACCAGCGTCACGCCCAGCGCAAACAGAAACAAAAGCGCAATCATCAGCGGCAGCAGCAGCAGCGCGGGCGACACCCGCACCCCCGTCAGCAGCATCAGCAGAAGCAGCGGCAGCAGCGAAATCAGGAAGTTGATAAGGCTTGACAGCGCGCGGCTGAACGGGAAAATCAGCTTCGGAATCGCGACCTTTGTGATGAGCGACGCGTTCATGACAATCGCGTCCATGCCCAGCGTGACGCACTCGGTGAAGAAGCTGAAAACGATGATACCCGAAATCAGGTACACCGGGAAGTGGTCGATAGCGGAGCGGAAGTGCGTGGAGAACACAAGGTACTGCACGAGCATCGTCAGCAGCGGATTGAGGAAACTCCAGAGGACGCCGAGGATACTCTGCCGATACTTTGTATTAAAATTGCGGCGGACAAGCTGCTCAATGAGGAAGCCGTAGCGGCGGACGTCGGCTTGCAGGCGCAGCAGATGGTTCTGCCGTCCGGCGGCGGCGCAGCGTGCGGTGAACAGGCTTTCCCAGGCGCAGAACAGCACCAGAACCGCCGCGAAAATCCCGTAGTACAGCATCGCGCAGGAAGGGCGCGTGCCGGACAGGCGGATGCACAGCTGATTGCCGCCGCTCATGCCCAGAGCAGGGAGCGTGTTGCCGGAAAAGGTAAGCACAAGTTTGTCCGCATCCACGGGTTCAAACGAGAAGGTCAAATTTTCGCGGATGATACTGTCGGTCAGCAGGACAGTCTGCGTGAAAATCGGTAACCCCTGCCGTGTCAGGATCAGCGTCGCTGTGCCGCCGGATTCACTGCTCAGCGCCGTAACGGGCAGGCCGATTTCGCAGATGCCGCCATCCGGCAGGGGCAGCGTGAATGATTCGCCGTCCGTCAGCGGATGCAGATGCGTCTGCGCCGCCGCGTCGATGGTGAACGCACGCGTCTGCCACGTCGGGGTGAACAAAGCACCATACAGCGCCAGCACCAGCGCAATCACCAGCGTCACCCAAAGCCCTTTTTTCAGCACAGCGGAATCGCCGAAAATCGGCGGTTTGCACTTCGTCACGGCGTTCCCTCCTGTCGGTCAAGGTCAATGAACATGCTGCCGTCCGGGCGGAACAGCGGCGAATAGTAACGCTCCGGCGGGTGTGCGCCCCACGTTTGGCGGAAGCGGCGCAAATCCCCCTTCGGCGCACCCTGCGTCAGGCACGGCGGCAGCAGCGAAAGCCGCATATCCATTGCCATCCGCGCATACGGCGTATAGACGTTGAGCAGCCCGATTTGCTGACATTTCAGCCCCAAATCCGCGCCGCGAAGGTCACTCTGGTACGGCGAAAATCCGCCGACGGACAGGAACACGTCCCGCCGAATCATCAGCAGTGCGCTGGATACACCCGTCACGTTGCAGACGATGCGGTCTGTGAGCATATACGGCCGCCCATAGCGCCACTGCCCCGCCTGATGGCTGACCGCGCCGCCGGGAACCCCCACCGCATATCCGGCATGACGGAAGCAATCACGGTCATCCAGCAGCGCCGAGCCGACGCAGCCAACGTCC
>ERZ780151.2466-NODE-2466-length-10433-cov-1.985546_pt1 | contig 10433 bp, 8 predicted proteins | sample MGYA00510983_ERZ780151 | MGnify/ENA primary metagenome ERZ780151 (study PRJEB29588, sample SAMEA2144623) | human gut metagenome | biome: human gut; feature: human-associated habitat; material: faeces | place: Denmark | collected 2008/2010 ... | reverse complement strand
CGCCAATCCTCTGCACTGGAAAAGTATGCCCAGGACAACAGCATTGATTACGTTAGAGCATATCAAGATGACGCGTCTGGCAAGAACTTTGACCGTCCTGATTGGAAAAGGCTTGAAAAGGCATTACACGCCGGTGATACTATCGTTTTCAAAGATATCAGCCGATTCACCAGAGAAGCAGAAAACGGCCTTGCCAAGTATTTGATGCTTATGAATAATGGCATTGAGCTTATCTTTATTGATAATCCGACCGTCAGCACCCCCTATATCAAGCAACTGCTCAATGTGGCAGAGAAGCAGAACCTTGTAGCAAAGACCAGTCTTGAAAACACCGTCAAACTACTGCTTATCGTGGAACTGGATAGAGCAGAGCAGGAGCGCAAGATTCTGATTAAGCGTATCACAGACGGTATTAAGAACAGCGGCAAAAAGCAGGGACGCAAGCCCGGCCAACTCGACAAGATGACCAATGAACTGCACAGCGACATTCTGAACTATCTGAACGACCGCAGCATTAAGCAAGTCACGTTGATGGAGAAACACAAAATCAGTCGGAACACTCTTAAAAAGTACATTGCATTAGTCCAGGCAGAACAGAAGAAGTAAACCAGATTGACAGCAGCCCTCCCGAATGGTGAGGGCTTTTCTTTTTGTTAAATTTAACAGAGAATCAAAGGACTAGTATCGTCCTGTGTCCACAAACGGACACAATCAGACTGTCCTTGTTGGGGTGTATGCCTACCCCAAACCCTGCAATGTGGTTTTCGCAGCTTGCTCCGAAAGTGTGTCCACAATATAGACTCCCTTTCCAATTCTGGAAAGGGTAGAGATTTGCGTAACACCCTTTTAAATTTAAAAAGAAAAATCCGCAATTTACAAATCTTCAAGGTCATTTTTCCGAAACCAGCCCCTAGCTGCTCCATCTACACATCAGGGACTTTTTCAGTAACGATATATCAAGAACATTTATTATAATAATTGTTTGTATAATCACAATTATAATAATATGAAAATTAACAATTTAGAAACACATTTGTATTGTATAATTTACATCATTTTGCTATAATATCCATAATAAGAAATTGAGATGTATTGCCTTTATTAAAATCGGAATAAGGAGTGATTGCTATAGTTGGTGACATTATCCACATTGTTGATGCTGTTATGGGGACAGGCAAAACACAAGCCTGTATTGCCTTTATGCAACAGCATCCAGAACAAAAATACCTGTATGTGACTCCATATCTGGACGAGTGCAAGAGAATCCAGAAAGGCGCACAAGAACTTGATTTTAGAGAGCCGCAGGAGGACAAAACGAAATCCGCCGACCTCCTCCGCTTACTTTCAGAAGGAAAAAATATCACAACTACGCACGAACTTTTCAGTTTAATGAAAGATTCCGATGTGGAGTATATCAAAAAATTTAAGTATGCATTATTTATCGATGAAGAATTACCGTCCATCGAAAATCTTTCCATTGATTCATCCGACCTTGATTTTTTTATTAAATACGACTTTGTCCAGGTAGACCAGAACACCCAAGAAGTACGCTGGACAAATCCAGATAACAAAAAAAGCAAGTTGACAGGTCACTACAAAGAGGACATCCAGCGTAAACCTCACTATCTTATCAAGGACAATGTGTTGATGTGGCTGTTCCCTATAAATGTTTTGAAAGCGTTTCAATCCGTCCATGTTCTGACCTTCATGTTTTCAAGCAGCATCATGGCAGGGTATCTGATAAAGAATGATGTATCGTTTGATTTCTACCACATTGAGAATGGTTCATTTACAGATGGATACCAAGAAGTGACACCAGCGGAAAAATCCAGATTTAAAGAACTCATTGAAATCTATGAAGGGTCATATAACGACAACTGGTACGGTAAAACCAGAAAAAAAGATGATAGATTCCTACTTTCGCAAAACTGGTTTAGCAAGCAAAGCAATAGCGTTAGAATCAACCAGCTTAGGAATAATGCCTATAATTTTGCCAGATATAAATGCAAAGCACACAAAGAGGATGTGTTATGGACATCGTATAAAGACTATGCGGGCGTTCTTATCTCCGATAAGCTGACCTATCAAAGCCGTAAAAGCAACTGGCTGGCATGGAACACCAAAGCCACAAACCAATACGCTGACCGTACTGTTCTTGTGTATCTGCTGAATGTATTTCCTAATCCTCTTTTCAAAAATTATCTTGAAAATGACAATTTCAAATTTAACGAAGATGATTATGCGCTGTCTGCCCTCCTGCAATGGATTTGGCGCAGCGCAATCAGGAACGGCAAGAAGGTCACAATCTATATTCCAGCACCCAGGATGCGCCAGCTCCTGACCGACTGGCTTAATGGATAATCCACCGGAAAGTTTGCGGTAAACCATCTCAAAAAGTGGCTTGATTCCTGGCATTTTTGGCATTCATCGTTAAGAGGATATGGTTATATAAAACATATAATCAGAACTGAAAATACGATAAATAATTCTTACTAGTATTAAAAACAATACTTATATTAACATATTGTTAATATTTTAAATCGACACGATTTAAGGAGTGGTCAATATTAAGAAAAATCCGTGTAGTAACAAGTCTAAACGATGGATTAGTTATAATGATTTTTCTTTAGATTCTGTTAAATCTTATGTATTAAATATATTGTCAGAATATCCATTTTCTTTTAAATTTAACAATAATAATTCTAAGTTATTTATTAAATTTAACAAGAATTGTTATTATATCAAAGTTGATTATGATAATATTGGATTAGTTTTAATTAACAGAATAACAGGATTAAGCAAATATTATTATAATTTTTCTTCATGGAGAAATATATTTAATGACATTATGAATAATATTCTCTGTTAAATTTGATAATAATATCAAGTATATCTATATATTACTTGATTTATTATATATTGTGCGAATGAAAACTTAATTTTATAAATTGGGGGATATATGTATATACTAGATAAAGCATAACCCCAGCCGCAAGGCTGGAAAATAACGATATATCAAACAAATATAGATGGTATCAAACCATCAGGGATTGAAAGGAATTTACGATATGAAAATTTTTGAAATTTACAAGAGGTTTATACTTTATGATTATAAAGAATATGGATTTTTCCAAGGATGGCCTTGATATAGACCTATCCTATTATTTTGATGTTCAATTTGGCAGATATATTATTTATCAGATAATCTACAACAGCCAGGCGCACTACAGGATTTGGGATAATTTAAAGCAAAAAGAAGTTGTTCCATACTCTGACGGTAAAGTTAGGCTCATAGATAAAGCTGGAAATGCAATCAGACCAACGATTAAAAACATTGTAAGAGCTGTATACAACAGCGAGTATTGCCGAGACTCGATTCCAGACCTTCCTAATGAAGAGTGGTATTTTGTCGAGGAAGTATTCTTGAAAGGTCTGCGGAGCTGCCGAGAGACACTTTTAGTTTCAAATTATTGCAGGCTGAAATCCTATACTGGATATGAAGCCAGGATTTTGCATCAGTACAAGAACCCTGCGGGGTACATGGAAATATTGCCACAATCAGACGGAAAACAAGTACATATCAAGGTGTATCGCCTTGAAGCGTTCTATTTTAACCGTCCAGTTGAAGGGAAAATGTGGATTACTCCTGAAATTTTCCAAGATTTGGCAGTACACCATAGAAAATCTAAAAAAGAAAATACTTGTCAAGACCTGTATATCCCATTGAGCGCAGAAGAACACGCCCAGATGGACGCTGAAAGGCGCAGGAGGTATGCAGACTTGGCATAAATATAAAAGAAAATTATGCAAAGTCAACTGAAAAAGGCTACTAGGTCGCGAGAAATCGTCCCTGGTGGCTTTTTTATTTCAGAATCAATTTTTCCCAAGTTAATCGAAAAAGGCGGGGATAGCATATTATAGGCAGCCTGCTGTGCATCTGGCTTTGTTACTGAACTATACTAAAAGAAAATCATGCCAAGATAAAAACTTATGGGTGGTTAAATTGTAAAAAGTTGTCCCTAATAGGATTTATAAGAAGTAAAGTATTATTCTGTTAAATCGAAAATGTGCAAAGATTATCTGCTGACCATTTGTAGATGCTGAGCATAACTATAGCCTTTCTGTTAAATTTAAAAACTTGACTTCTTGTCGATATATCGTTATACTGTATTTAGTAAATCAAAGGTACAAGGCACTAAAAAATCAGATGCTCTAAAAATTATAAGACGTATTATCGTTCTGAAATAAAAGAACTCGTAGCTCGGCCGGTATTTTGCGACTTTTAATCAGAGGGCCAGGGATTCGAGTTCCCTCGAGCGCACCAAAATCCCACGAAGAATCGTAAGATTCCTCGTGGGATTTTCTTTTTGTACGCCATTTGCACGGTCTCTGCACGGTTTTTGCACGGTCCGCATTTTTCGTGTCAGATGGAGTAAGTCCGTGAATTACTCTGCAATTCGTGCTATTTTTTGCAATTCAGGTCAGCAGAGCCAGGCGAAGCTGCGCTTTTACGGTGGGGTCTGCGTCCTTCAGAAGCTCCAACAGTGCCGACACGGAGATGGTCGGTTCTGCTTCAACCGGGGCAGCCTGCACAAGTGTTGCTCCCGGCTTGTAGAAGCCCTCCTCGAACCTTTTACCCAGCTTCTTGCGGGAATCCTGCTGGATGTGCGCATAGGTGTTGACCAGCAGATTGGCACTGGCGTGGCCCGTTGTGCCCTGTACCGCTTTCACATCACCGCCGGAGATCATCAGTTGGTAAGCAGAGCGCAGGCTGCGCGATGGAATCGCTGAATAGCACAAAGGCATGTTGGAGTCCAGATGTAAAGAAAAAACGGCAAAGCAGATAAAATCCACTTTACCGTTTTAGAAAGTATTCTATTATGCTGCGATTGCATTGGCGTTGACCTGTTCAATGGTCTTGCGAATGCCAAGCCAGATGCTCAAATCTGTAAAGACCTCTACGATGCTTCCCTGGTCTGTAAAAGGTGGTTCCTGCAAAACAGAGAGGTCCTTCATCGTGCCATTGTGTACGATGTACTCGACAATCTGGTTGACAAAGTAAATCTGTCGGCTGTCGAGGTTAGCACCATCCAGATATTGCGAAAATGCAGCTTTCGCCGCAGCCATATCAAGGCCAACGATTTCCCGCACGAATTCGCCCAGAGGCTTTGTGCCATATTCGGCTTCATAATCCTCTTTTGTGCCGACCTCGCTCCAAAGAATCTTTTCAAGCTCCCTGACATCCTCGCCGGTGAGCGGGATGTTGCCTTTCAGTTTGGCGATAGCTGCATTATCCTGATGCTGCCGTACATAGTACTCCGCTTTTGCCTTGTAATTTTTCAGATCATCGTTTTCCAGCTCGGCCTCCTTCCATTCTATCGAAAGAATTTCGTCCGAGAAATCCGTGGTGTACCGTACCCGCTCGATGGGGATGTACTTGATCAGATCGCGCAGTTCTTTTCGGATGTGCTCAAACTCGTTCACATCGGCAGTTTTGATATAGTCGGTCTGGATAATTTTTTCGAGCAACGCGCGTTTTTGATCAATCTCTGGAATATTGGACACGCTCGCAACCGCTTTTGCTTTTTTCAGCAACTCACTGCGGCCACGATTATACGGCTTCCCGGCAAGATATGCCAACTCGATGCCATACAGCAATGCATCAAAACGAAGTGCTTTCGGGTCATCCGGCTCCGGTTCGATCAAGGGGACAAGTTCTTCCCGGGCAATCAAGGTGTCTGCATACGTTAGAGCATTGTAACTGTTTTTATCCGCATACAACTCGACATACTTCAAATGCTGTTTGACTGCAAAGTTGTCACGGTTCAGCTTTTGCACCTGATCGGCCATGTGTTCCACCAGCGAAGTACGGAACGCTTTCAGTTCTTCGGTCTGGAACTGCATATCCTGCAATTTATACGCAATTTCAAACTGCAGGCCGAAAATCGCGCCCTGAACGGCAATCATATTCGGGGTGGCATTTCCTTTGTTCATGCGGAAAAATTCAAAATTTCCGCAGAAGTCAAAAATGTAAAACTTATTCTTGTCCTCACCATCCAGAAGCCCCGGACACAGGCGGGTGCCGCGGCCGATCATCTGCCAGAATTTTGCCTTGCTCAGAACCTTTTTGAAAAAGACCAGATTCAATACTTCCGGCACATCGATGCCAGTGTCCAGCATATCCACCGAAATTGCAATCTGCGGCAACTTCTTCGGGTCTGAGAATTCGTCAATGGCACTCTGCGCATAATTGAGCCGATTGTCGATCACCATGGCGTAGCCGTTCAGGTGAGGATATTCCTGATTGAACACTTTGAGGATTTCCTCTGCATGATCGTGGCTCTTGGCAAAAATAATCGTCTTGCCGATCTTACTGCTGTAGTCGATTTTCAAGGCGTTCTGCATCACGACATTCAGGACCTGCCGGATGGTGCCCTTGTTGAACAGCCAACTGTTCAGAGCAGATGCATCAATGCTGGCCGGCAGGTTGCCGTTTTCATCCTCAAAGGTGTTTTCGTAGGCTTCCCGTTCTTCGTCCGAAAGCTCATCATAGGTGATGCCTTTCTTCATGAACTTTACTTCGCTCTCCACCGAGAGGAAGTCAACCAGAAAGCCATCCTTGACGGCCTGCGCCAGCTCATAGCCATAGGTGGGCACACCGTTTTCGAGGTCAAAGATCTCGTAGGTGTTTTTGTCGATCTCATCCTTGGGCGTGGCAGTCAAGCCAACCAGCGGTGCATCGAAATAATGGAAGATGTCGCGGTATTTATTGTAGATGGAGCGGTGTGCTTCGTCGCAGATGATCAAATCAAAATGACCACAGGTGAACAGCTTGCCCTCTGCATCGTGAACGGAATCAATGCAGTTCATCATGGTCTGATAGGTCGAGAACACGCAGTGCGCCGTAAAGTTGTCTTTCTCCTCGCAGAGATTCGTCACGGAAAGCTCCGGCAGGAGGTTGACAAAGCTGCGCTTTGCCTGGGTCACAAGGCTATTGCGGTCAGCCAGAAACAGCACGTTCTTGACCCAGCCATGCTGCAATAATACATCCACCAGTGCAATGACGGTGCGGGTCTTGCCGGAGCCTGTTGCCATAACAAGCAGAGCCTTGCGGCGGTTCTTGCGGCCAAAGCTGTCGCACACGGCCTTGATGGCTCCCTCCTGATAGTATCGTCCAGCAATGTTTTTGTTTACATCCACATTGGCAAGGCTGGTACGCATCGCTTGCAGGTTGAACCATTTTTCAAGGTCGCGCTTGGAGTAAATGGAAGCGACCTTGCGCTCGGGATAGATATTGTCCACAATGCAGGTATCGAAACCGTTGGTCAGGAATACCACCGGGCGGCGACCAAACTGCTTTTCGAGAATATCTGCATACAGCTTTGCCTGCTGACGGCCTACTGCAACATCCTTACAGGTGCGCTTTGCTTCGATCACAGCCAGTGCACGGCCATCATCGCCGTACAGGACATAATCTGCATAGCCGATGCCGCTCTTGTTTGGCATCCCGGGCAGAGGGACCTCGTTGACCCAGTTTTTGCCCTCGACCCATCCGGCATCGGTGAGCATAGAGTCAATATACAGTTTCCGGGTTTTGTACTCCGAAAGTTCCAACGGCTTGGGCACATAGGTGGGCTGCTGCGTTTCGCGACGGGCGGTCAGCTGCGCCTTGAGCTCAGCGTTTTCTTTGATGAGTGCATCCAAGTCCACATCCGGCAGGGCGGGCTGTGCAACGGGTGCAGCGGGCTGCTGTGTAAGCAGGGAAGCGTCAAATTTCTTTTCTTGATAGCTTGTTCCATAGCAGTACGCCACGAAATCAAGGAACAGAAACAGGTTTTCGAGGCAAAGTTCCGCCTGTTCCCGGCTGATGCTGCGGCTTCCGTGGGCGGCATCATTGCCGCGCTTGCGGATAAAATCCATCCGCCGCCACAAATCATCGTCCACAATGTCGTGAAACTCTTCTGTGCTCATCAGGCTGATGAGCTTATCATCCCACGGCTTGACGAGGGAGCTGTCCACCGAATACATCCATTTGACTGCAAATTCCATGGCACGGCGGCAGTCCAGCACAGCGGTGGCCGCATCAATGGGCAGAATCCTCTCCGCAGCAATCGCGGCATCCGCAAAGCCGGAAAATTGCGGGTCATCTTTCAGAAAGTCAAAGTTGGTCATGGTGGAGGCTCCTTCCATGTACATTACTGACAATACTTTATCAATTCCGGGAAATGGTCACGAATGACCCAACGTTTAAACGCAGCAAAAGGTTTATTCCATTTCAAACTCATACTGATTAAACATTCGGCATCAATTTTATCTTCTCCGTCTGCCTCTTGATATTCCCGGAGACTTTTTTGAAATTTATCCAGTTCATCTGCTACATCGCCACGAAGCATTTTTGCCTCTGCAATTTTTTGTGGTGTTGAGCCGTAATAAATTTCTTTCAAAAGCGCAACCGTATGCTGCGTTTTTGTATCATCATTCAGTGCAGTAAATGTCAACTCACTTGGTTCATACACACCGCCGTATCGACGAAATGCGATTTTTTCATCAATGGCCACCTTGGTACAATCCAAAATGGGAACAAATCGATCATTTTTGATATTGTTGCAGTGTGTGCAAGCCAGAAAAATATTGTTCCAGTCAAATTTTAAATCTATGTCATCATGATGCGGCACCAGATGCTCGATTTGAATGGATTTCAATCCTTTTTGCTCACAGAGATAGCACTTATGTGCAAACATTTCTTGAAGAGCATCATTCACTTCAGGAGTATTGTAAGTTCCCGATGGCTTGACTTTTTCGCTTTTTAAGGATGCAATGGCAGCTTGTGCTTTTGGAGTGTCCTTTCGTTCGATTTTAACCATCAGGAAACCTTCTTTCCCTCGATTTTTTCAAGAACTTCTTTTGCGTCTTTCAGCTCAATGCGAAGAGCTGCACGTTCCGCACGTTGTTCATCAGAAAGATCGGTTCGGCCATAAAGTTCTTCATAACGCTGTGCTTTTTTCTGCGTTTCGTCCGAATACGCTTCTGCGTCCAAATATCCTTCTGCAATATCATCCACAGAATAAGAGGAAAAGTCTGTGAACTGCACTTGTTTTTCTAAATCATAGATGCAGGCATTGCTAATAGAATTAAGAATATATGCCGAATGTGTTGTGACAACAAACTGGATTCGCGGGAAAAATTCTGTCAAGAACGGAAAAATTTTACGTTGAAGTTCCACATGAAGGTGAGTTTCCAGCTCATCAATTAGCACAACACCCTCTACATCGTACTGGCTCAACTCACCTTTCAATAACCAGTTGCGATCCATACGGAGGATAAGGTCAGCAACAATCCCAATAATGGCAGAATAGCCATCGGAAAGTTCATCTAGGCTGTAAGGGTTACGTCCATTTTGTTCGATAAGAAAGTTATAATTTCTATAATCATAAATTAGTTTGATGGAATCATCGTCTAAAAGCACTTTCAGCGCATTCTCAAAGCGTTCAAACCATGCGGCGATTTTTTCTTCAACATTCAAATCATCTTCGTTTTTAGCATAGGCTTGTTGAGTTTTGAGATGAACCATATATTTCAAAAGGATTCGAGAAGGTTCGTCTGTAACTCTATAATAATTTTCAAGCTTTACATCTTGCGCACCGATGACACGTTGTATAACAGACTCCCGATCCGCAGAAAAATATGCAGTAATAAAATTTCCCTGTGCATAAATTGTATCAATCGCATCTTCGTTTTTGAATGCGAGAACTAAGCCGCTATTATATCTTTGAATACGTTGTAAATCTTTTCTGACTTCTTCCGTAGCCTTATATTTTTCATTTTCGGTACTTGCATTTTTTACTTTTAAAATATCAGCCTCATACCATTCTTGATATTGTCCGGTTAAATCATTTAGCTTTCCATCATTGATTGCCTGCAAATAGCTTTTCATAGCTCGTAGCACAGAAGTCTTACCAGAACCGTTTTTACCAGTTAAGATAAGGTGCTGCCGCTTTTCAGAATTCAACTTGACCGTAATGTTTTTCAGGTGGCGAACCTCATTGATTTGGACTTCTGTGATAAAGTGTTCCATATCCTTACCTCACTGTCTTTGTAATGGAGTAGCATTTTTGAAAATCTTCCATGCAGAAGCGCACAGTTCTGCACCGAAAAGTTCTTCTGCCAATTGCTTCTGGTGTTCGGGCTTCAACTTTCTGATGGAATCCAGAGCTTTTATAACATCATACTTCGCATTTGCGTAGTCTTTTTGCTCTTTGTGGGTCATACTGGCTGCTCCTTTCAGTGAAAAATCATGTGGTTTGAACTTATTATACCTCTTTTATAGGACGTTGCACAGTGCTTTTGGAAAAGAATTCTATATCAAAAGGCTTATGGGCTACGGCACTCCCCGCGAACAATTTTGATTTGTCTACCTCGGCTACAAAGGCGGC
>ERZ780151.2456-NODE-2456-length-10499-cov-5.242915_pt1 | contig 10499 bp, 8 predicted proteins | sample MGYA00510983_ERZ780151 | MGnify/ENA primary metagenome ERZ780151 (study PRJEB29588, sample SAMEA2144623) | human gut metagenome | biome: human gut; feature: human-associated habitat; material: faeces | place: Denmark | collected 2008/2010 ... | reverse complement strand
GCTACGGCAGTCAATTGGGAGTAGCAAGTTGTACTTTTGTACGTACACCTCGGTTTCCACCTCGGTACACGCCAAAAGTCACTTGCCAGCAGAGCTGGGGGATAATTCCGGTCGCAACTCCCGATTATCTCAATGAAGAATGTCAGTCCAGACAGTGCAATGTAACCAAAATGTTCATCCTAACAATACGCTGTATGAGTAAAAAGAGAATAAGATTGGAAATCAGACTTTCCGAAGAAGAAGCTCGCATCTTCCAAAACAAGGCGGAAAGCTATGGAGGAAATGTGAGTGCGATGGTTCGTGATGCCGTCCGGCGCTTCGACGACAAGAGGACAAGAGGGAAGTTGATGGCGATGGAGGGGCTGCTGCAATACTACAAAAAATATCAACAACAACTCTCATGGCTTGGCGGTAATTTTAATCAGTGCATGCACCGGGCAAATGAACTGGCGTTAGCAGATGATCTCAACGAGAGTTACTTTCGCAAGGTCATCATGCCGGAAGTTCAGACTGCTGTCAAAGCCATCAGAGGCATAAAAACGGAGCTGGATGCCATGCATGACAATTTGGAACAAACTTAATGCGTAACAAAGTCTTACTTTCCACTTCCTAAACTAAGAACTATGATCATCACAATTCTTCCGTCCTCTGCCAACTTCCATGCCGTAGCCTACAATGAGATGAAGGTCGAGAAGGGTATGGGTACGCTGCTTGAGGCTCAGAATATCTATGGGCTGCGACAGGAGAGCTATACGCCTGAGAAGTTACGGCAGTTCTTCATGGACTACTCCTCACGGAACACGCATATCCAGAATGCGCAGTTCCATGTGGCTGTGAGCTGTAAGGGAAATGAATACTCTCATCAGCAGCTGCTCGACATAGCGCACCGCTATCTCAAGGAGATGGGGTATGCCGATGAGGGGCAACCGCTGCTCGTTTATGCCCATCATGACACGCCGAACAACCATATCCATATCGTCACCTCCCGTGTAGCACCCGACGGGCACAAGATAGACCATGCCCATGAGAAACGGCGTTCAAGGGAAATCACGCTGAAGATTATGGAGGAATATGAGGGTAGGAGACAAGAACCGGAAGTGAGCGGCATCATAAAGGAGGCTCTTTCTTACCGCTACACTTCAAAGGCGCAGTTCTGTGCCATCATGGAGGGCCTGGGCTATGAGTGCAAGGATGATGAGGAGAAGCCTGTAGTTCATCTTTATCGTGGCGGTCAGGAGCAGGGGACGATACAAGTGCAGCTCATCATGCGGCACGCATTGAAAGAGAACAAGCCCGATGACAAACGTCGCAAACAGCTACGTGCCATCCTGCAAAAGTACCGCAACCTTTCTTCCAACAAGGAAGAGCTTGCTGCCCACATGAAAAAGAAGTTTGGTATCAGTCTTGTTTTCATCGGCAAGACGGACACACCGTATGGTTACATCGTTGTTGATCATAAGAGCAAGACAGTCTTCAAAGGCGGTGAGTTCCTCAGCATCAAGGAGCTGCTGCAGTTTGAGGATGCCGCCACCCGCTTTGCAAAGATTGAGAAGACGATTGACGACCTGCTTGCCGATAACCCGAAGCTCACCACGACAGATATCAACCGCATCCTCTATAGGCAATTTGGTACGCGCATCCACAGAGGAACGGTGTCATGGAACGGTGAGACCGTCAATCTGCGTGAGTCCATTGTTCGTCAGCTTCATGACAACTACCTAGAGTCGAGAGGCATCGTCAAGAGGGTTAACGCTCATTACCCAAGGACAGAACAGCCACGGCAGTCATCATCTGCGCCGCATCCTTCTATGGATTACAATGCTGGGTCCAAGGATGCCAATCGTGAATATGAAGTCGGCAATGGAATGAACGTGAATGATGTGGATAATCAAATCAAATCTAAAATCTATATATAATTCATAATTTATTGATTTTTAAGTGCTTAAAATTTGCAGGTATGGATTATTTTTGCTAACTTTCAACAAAATATTAATCAACCCAATATAGCTTATGGATACAACCTGTTTACAGAGTAGCAGCCATAAACTTATAGATTTTATGGCTTCACATGGTTATAAAGACTATCGCTGTTCGACGTTATGTGAGGTAAAAAACTGGATTGATCTAGCCCTAACTCTTGATCCATCTTTGGAGGTTAATTCATACGAAGATCTCTTCAAGGTTGGCCTTAGGCAACATAGGCAAGATTTAAAGGAAACCCGCCTTTCTATGCTAGAAAGGTCTCTTGCTATTGTCAGAGATTTTGATTTGTTTGGTAAATATCCTTCAAGAATGAAATTTGACGCCAAAAAAGTTTTAGAAGAATATTGTCATTTACCTTTACAATTCAAGCAAATAGCAAGTTATCACTTTGAAAATGGATCGAGAACGGGAAGAACGATTGAAACAATAATAAGAGAGTACCGTTCATTATTACGTTTCTTTTCACATTTGTATTCAAACGGCGCAAGATCAATTTTTGAGGCAACTCAACCTTTTGTCAGTACATATTTTCATGATGGGACTAAACAAGTACGAGGAAAGTCAAGCTGTGCGGAGTTAGTGCTTGCACTTAAGAATGTTGCCGACCAATACGAGGAAGAGTCTACATACTTACTAAAACTATTACCTTCCATAAAGGTAAAACATAAAATCTTTGTTTACTTAACAAGTGAGGAAAGAGAAAAGATATTGACGACTCTTTCTGATCCTAACACTATGCTATCATATAGGGATAGAGCCATTGGAATGATGCTGTTTTTCTGGGGAATACGAGGCTCTGATATCATATCTTTGCAAATGTCTAATATAGACTGGAAAAACGATAAAATTAAATTTGTCCAATCAAAGACAGGTAATAATATTGAGCTTCCATTAAATGCTGCAATAGGAAATGCTCTATTTGATTACATAACTTCAGAACGTCCACAAATAGAATCTGATTTTGTTTTTTTGTCCTCGAGGGCTCCGTATTTTAAGATTAAGGCCATTTACCAAACGACAAGCAATATTTATAAAGCAGCAGGAATAAACAACAATCAAAAACCACGAGGAGCACGTATTTTTAGACATAATATGGTAACAAGTCTTCTTCAACTCGGTGAAGAAAGTCAAGTCGTATCTTCTATTGTCGGACATAAAAAGCCAGAATCGCTTCTCCCTTACGTCGATACGGACGAACAAAATTTAGTAGAATGCGCACTAAGCATAAGTGATTTCCCTTTGGACGAGAAATATTTCGACAATGAGGATTATCTACACCAAATAAAATCTACGGAATTTATTGACAAGATCCGTAAAAAAAATAAAAAAACTTGGGCAGAAATTCCTCTTGAAACCTTGTCAAAATTTGCTTTAAGCATAGAAGACTACCCACTTAATTATAATGATTTCAAGATATGAAAAAAAGAAAATTCAAATCCTTTATAGCTTTACAGCTTGACGAGTTTGTCTTATACCAACTTTCAAGCGGAATCTGGATAAAAGGGCCGGATTATAACTTATTCAACTTCGACGCTTTTCTTTACAGAGAATATCGTAACGGAACGGTACTGACAGAAGAAATGCTGAAGTGGTGTAAGTGCAGGGTAAGTGAAAAATTAAGTACCTGTTACAAACGAACGCATGCGGTTTGGGATTTTGTCGAATTCTCGAACTCTAAAGGCTGGTCAGATCTGTGCGTTGAAAGAATCAGAAAATGGGAACCTTGCACCTATGAGCCTCATTTCTTTACAAAGGAAGAATTGAAGACTTTCTTTAATGAATGTGATAAGTATTTTGCAAATCTTAGACGGCATCAAGGTAAAAAGGCATGTCAACTTCTCTCTTTAGAAGTACCTGTCTATTTTCGACTGCTTTATAGCTCAGGGTTAAGAACATGCGAGGCGCGATGGTTAAAAAGAAGCGATGTGGACTTTGATACAGGAGTCGTAAAGGTCGAAAAATCCAAAGGAGGTCATCAGCACAGAATAGTCCTTCATCCCACCATGCTAGAACTGATGAGAAAATATGATGCCGCAATAGACAAGATCATGCCTGAAAGGATTTACCTTTTCCCGGACCAACACGGTAATTGCTATTCAGACAAATTGTCAAATTACTATTTTCGCAAGATATGGCCGAAAGTGAGTAATGAAAGGGCAAGAGCATACGATCTTCGCAGTAATTATGCAGTAATGAATATTTCCAGTTGGGACTTACATGGTTATGAATTCAGTAACAAACTTATGTTTTTATCACGTAGCATGGGGCATGTAAACATTAACAGTACCTATCACTACTTTCATGTAACACCCATGCTTACAGAAAAATTAAAAAGTTTGACTAATGATGGCTTCTCGGAAATGACCCCAACCCCTAACGAATATTGCTATGAAGAAGAAAGCTAATATGAGCAACCAGGCAAAAGAATTGTCCAATTATATCTATAATTGGATACATGAGTTCATCCCTAAGACTATGGGAAATAGCAGCCACACTGTCAGGTCGTATAAAATATCGTTGCAGTTGTATGCCGAATACCTTGAGTCCTGCAAAGGTATAACCCCGTTTAACTTATGTCAAGATTGCTTCTCTGTAAGCTATATTACAGACTGGATATTATGGCTAAAAGAAAACAGAGGCCTAAAAGGACAGAGTTGCAATGTAAGGGTTTCTGCTATAAAAAGTTTGCTTAGATATATCGGTGGAAGGGATATCAGCTACAGCGCTTTATACATTAATGCAAAACAAATTAAGCCTGTGAAATGTGCAAAAAGAAAAATATCAGGCATGACTCGTAATGCAGTAAGGGCAATACTCTCTGTTCCTGATACTTCAACAAAAATAGGGTTGCGGGATTTAACCCTAATGATGTTGAATTATGGCGTTGCTGCACGTATAGATGAAGTCCTTTCCATTAGATTACGTGATCTGCATCTTGATTCCAGTACTCCTTTTGTTGTACTTCACGGAAAGGGTGATAAGACCCGATCTATCTATTTACAAGAGAAACTAGTTATCTGGCTGAGGAAATACATAACAGTTTTTCATAAAAATAATATTGATAAAAGTGATTTTCTGTTTTACTCAAAACTTAACAATAAACATAACAAACTATCACAGCCAGCAGTTAGCAAAAGATTAAAGATTTATGCCGCGAAGGCTCATGAAGTTTGTGATGAGGTTCCTCTAAACTTACACTCACACCTTTGGAGGCACAGTATGGCTTGTCATTGGAGAGAGGATAATATCAATATTGTCGAGATTAAGGAACTTATGGGGCATGAGAGCCTACAGTCAACAATGATATATCAGGACGTCACAGAAAAGCAAAAGTTAGAAGCCATTGAAAGTCTGGGTAATACTATTACAAAACAAATGGAGAAAAAATGGAAATCGCCGCGGGTAAGACACCTAGCAGAGGCATTTGGCATAAATGTAGAATGAAATTATAATCCAAACTTTAAAAAGCCAAGTATCTGTAATACAGAAACTTGGCTTTTACATATAGATTTTAGATTTGATTTGATTATCCACATTATCCAAACTTTTGGATAAGAACGACGACGAACATAGCCAGCAGGCAAAGTGGCGGAGATAGATACAAATATTTGAAAGATTACTTGTGGATTAAATCCAGTTGCGCTAAATGTCGCAATACGAAAATTAGCACAACTGGAATAAATATTATCTGCAGGTATTACAAATCCAACTCCTTAGCGATGGCAATGATATTCTTTCTTGACGCACTGAGCAAGCTATGGTGGATATTTATAATAGTCTGGGTCATATTGAAGATAGAATTCAAATAGTCGTTATCCAATGAATTTGGCACATAGAGTTGTCTGTTCGCAAAATCACTGAAGTAACGCAACTGACTATCGTCCAAGATAAGCGACATACATTGTGGATCAGAGCACTTCACAATTTTCTGAAGATTATCTTCATACTTATGTACCTCCACGCAAAGGCCGGCGAAGTCATCTTCGTCCCTTCGAACGGCTTTAGTCAGTTCCTCATACAACGAATCTCTGTATGTTTCCAAATCTTGAAGTTTCTCATCAAGCATCCAATAAGCATAAAACATGCAATGATAGTTGAACTTCAAATTCGCAGATTGTTCCTCGTCACATTTCGACTGCATGTACAAATAGACGTTCTGATCTATTTCTTTGACGGCAGTGATTTCTTTATCAAGTTGTTTTTTCAGCGGCTCTATCGGCAAGTTGTCTGGTTCATAAACCTTTCCCTCGAAATGTATGTTTTGTGCTTCTATCTGTCCATTGGCAATTCCGCACATTTTTCGATAGTCTGCCAACGAGGACTCGAAGTGGTTGAGGAAGTCCGCATTCGTTTGAGTGAAAGGATTTTCTACTTTATCCTTTTCGTCTGTCTTCCGATAGTCAAAGTTCACAATACGCCGATCGAAGAAAGGCTTAAGCTGTGAAGGCATGAAATTATAGTCAGAGATAGTCTTTGCCCATTTGATGAATTCGTCCTCAGCAATCGGGTTGAGTTTGTTCTCCACGTTCATTCGGATAGCACTGATCGTCTGATCTGATACTCTACTCTTTATTGTATTCGGAATCATATCCCACGCAGCGCACACCGATGCCGTCTTTTTTGAAGGGAACTGGGCTGCATTCTCCAATCTGTCTTCAATAGAAGGATGCGAATCCCAAACATCCTCCATACTTAGATGCGAAGTCTTGTCTGATGTGACAACTGGCTTTAGGAGTGGTTTATCATAGGATAATTCAATATGTTCTGTAGAAGGCATAGACGCTTCCACTTCGTTTAGTCCTACAAAATAATTCCCTACGATTTTATTCTCGTCAGTCAATACTTTCAGAAAGCTCTGATAACGAGAGTCTCTTTCGGCCAAGACCTCCACCTTGCACATGGCAGAGATAAAGTTATTGGAGCCAATGTATTCACAAGAGATACTATCTGCGTCAAACTCCATTTGGCGCGATAGCTTCATATACGATTTCTGTACGATTTTATAGACTTGGAAAGTGATCTTTTTTACTTGATTAGTAACGCCTCGCGTTATACATCCAAAGAATGCCCACAGGCTAAGGCTCGATGTCGCCCATTGGTCGACAAGTTCATCCCATTGATCTCGCTGATATATGAGGTTATAGAGAACATTATTGGTAACATAGACCGTAGAGCCAACTTTCATACTCTTTTGAGAGAAATGACCAAACTCATGAGCCAAGATAGCCTTCACCTCATCTATACTCATGCCATCGAACAGTCCAAGGCCAATCTCCAGGTTCTTACGAACTGGGAAGAAAATACTCCAGAAGCTTGTGTTGTAGAAGACGCAAGCATTCACGTCTGTTGTCAGATAGACATGTTTGGGCATTTGCGTTCCTACATTCTTTGCTATGTCTCGTATTTCGGTGAAAAGCTTTGGACATTCTTCCTCCGTCACTTCTACACGCTTGTCATTTTCATTCTTATGGAAGGAGAACAAGGGCTTAATCAGATAGGCTCCAAACATGAGGGCAAACAAACATATACCTATCCAACTTACGACGATAATAATTAAGAGCCTCACACTATCTACTTCGGGCAATACATCACCTATGACAAAATATGAAGCTTTATAGACGCCCCATATTATGAAAAGTCCCAAGGCTATTAGGCCTACATAGTAAAGTAGAAACAGTCCTATTCGTGCGAGGACGTTGAACACCTGATGACTGATGTTGTAGTTATCTTTCATATTTATGCTTTATGATAGGTTATAGATAATCCTTTGCTATTATTTCGAGCTGACTTTTTATTTCCTCAAAATCTTTGTTCAGATCTAAAACTCTGAACTTAAGTATATTCCCGTCATTCGTAACGACTTCTCCATGCGGCTGTACATCTGAAACCGTCTTCGCATAGAGCAACATTCCATCAACTTTCCCCGTATGATTCTTATCATAATTCATTACATAAGAATGTATTTGGTAAATATTTGGGCTATGGATGGTCCACTTGTCAAACTGTTGCTGTAGATTATTCCCATAGTATTTGGTATCTATTATCAGTGTTCTCTTCGTACCCTGCAATAAAATATCTGTTTTCATATCGGGCAACAATGTGGTATCCGATGCTTCGTAATCGATATTCCAGTCTATCTTCTTAGCCTTTGGCTTCAATTCAGAATGCCAACGTGTATAATATTCCAAGACAAACTTTTCAAACAGTCTGCTCATATTGTCATCAGAGAAACCAAACATCTTGTGGTTACCCGTTTCTGTTGTCATAAGCATTTCTTTTATGACAAAGTAGCAGATATTTAGCAACATCTGATAGGTTCTGCTATTCCTGTCGAAACGGAGACAATTCCATTTTATTCTTTTGACTTCAACTGAATTTACATTGGCAAAAAACAGCATAAGCTTTCTCAATTCCTGACGTTGCTTGCTTTTTACAGTCTTTTCGTTAATAAGCAGCTCAGCTGTGGTCTTGATAATCTGGTTAAACGTATTGTTCTCGGACAGTTCATCATAATTACACGACATGAGCATCCGTTTCTGTAATCGGTTATCTATGGTGCCATTAATATCAAGCTTGCCTTTTAGAGTTGGCATATCATCATTCTTGGCTTCATACGACTTATGGAGTCCCTGCTTCAGCTGATGCGCGATGCCCTTAGCAAGTATTTCTGCAAACAATTGGTAGATGTTGTCAAAATCCTCACCTGCTATCTCCTTATAGTTGTCACGGCGTAACTCTTGAAACGCGTAAGCCAACATATAATAGACATTCTTGATGAATATGTTCTTGTCTATGGTCATTCTACCAAACTGATTAGTTTCCCAGATTCCTCTTGGTATTTTGCGTCATTGTCAAACCAGTATTCCCGAAGCATGGGCTTAATATCATATTCGATGATGGCTCTAAGTCGCTCTGTCGTCAAGTCACCGCCACAGAAATAGCTGTGCCCAATACAAAATCCCTCACCTAAGGAGGCATCCTTACTGATAACCTCATTCAACTTGACTATACCGTCGACGACCTTATTGAATGTAGCATTATTAACCGTCTCTTGGTATTTCTTAAACCCTTCTGTATCAAATGCCGGTTTCATTGTAAAGAAACTGAATCTACGTCGCAGTGCATAGTCTATCATGGCCAAGCTTCTGTCTGCCGTATTCATCATACCTATTATATATAGATTCGATGGCACGGCAAAAGGCTCGTCATTATAGGCCAACTTGATGGTTGTGTCCCTATAGTCTTTCTCTATCAGCATCAGCAACTCACCAAATATCTTGCTCAGATTGCCACGATTAATCTCGTCGATGATGAAGAAATAAGGATTTTCAGAGTCATTCTGTGCCTTCTTGCAGAATTTATAGAAGATGCCCTGCTTGAGCTTGAACCCGTTGCCGTCCGGACGATAACCCATGATGAAGTCTTCGTAACTGTAGTTTTGGTGGAACTGAACCATCTCTACACGGCTGTCATCTTTCTCACCCATGATGGAATAGACCAGTCGCTTGGCACAGAAGGTCTTTCCAACGCCCGGTGCTCCTTGCAAAATCATGTTCTTCTTGTATTCAAGAAGGCTCCTAAGCTGATCATAGGTGTCCTCATCCATGAAGACCTCACGGAGAAAATCAGACTTGGCATAAGTCTGCTTGACATTGTCAGACTTCTGCTTGTGCATGTCTTTATCTATTTTCAGCAACTCATCATAGAACTCATAAACGTCCTTATTACCCTTCTTGTCCAGAATATATTCATAGAGCTTATAGGTTTCTGCCTTTCCTGCATCAGGCATCCCGAAATGTCCAGCAATATGAACAAGCATATCTTTCTTGTATATAGGCAACAGCTTCTCTTCCGAATAGAGGAAAGCTATTTTCCATCTGACAACTGGCCAAACCGTTTCGATGGTGTCTATCTTGTCATAATATCCATTTCTGGCATAGTTGGCTATTTTGACTATGCCATCCAGCACTTTTTCGTACGCCTGGCCATGAGCGTCACCAAGACTCTCGTTCCAAAAATAATTGGCATCATGCTTAGTTCCCCTTAGATCTTTTGGGGATTTCTTACTTCTGTAAATGCCAAACTTAAAGGAACTGCCCCCTTGGATAGAGCCTAAATCATAGGTAACCCTTTCAAGCCAATAGCAGAAAGAGTCTTTCCTGTTCAGGTTCGTATATCTATCCAAAGGCATGTCCTTCAGCGTGTCAATGGGGAACTCATGCTGAAACGATTGATACCGCTCATGCCGTGTCATTTCCATATCCTATTCCTTTCCAGTTATTTGTGTAATCGTTTTGTTGAAAGCCTCTGCCACACGACGTATGTCAAGATACTCACTGAGTTTGCGTCCCGTGAGACCATCGGCAGTCCAGTCCACGAAGCTCTCGGCATAGATACCTGTGTTGAGCCGTTGCAGCAGGCTGACCGACAAGCCATCGGGCAGCCCCTCAAGATGCATGCTATCGATGAAGCGTTTGAATTGTTCATAGTCTCTGTCTATGACAAATCCCCTGTCG
>ERZ780151.2455-NODE-2455-length-10504-cov-2.129677_pt1 | contig 10504 bp, 8 predicted proteins | sample MGYA00510983_ERZ780151 | MGnify/ENA primary metagenome ERZ780151 (study PRJEB29588, sample SAMEA2144623) | human gut metagenome | biome: human gut; feature: human-associated habitat; material: faeces | place: Denmark | collected 2008/2010 ... | reverse complement strand
TCTGCTGCCAGGATAATATCAAACTGCTGTTTCTGAAGATATGGGAAGGCAAAATCCGGTTCGATCATCCCTCCCGAAATAATACATGTTCTCACGTTTCCCTGCCTCTTTTTTCTGTCTTTTTGTATCTTATTCTGCCTTTTTGCTGTATGAAGAAATTTTTTCCTGCAGCTCGCGCACGTTCTGCTCGATGTTGCTGCCAAATACAGCAGAGCCTGCCACGATGATGTTGGCACCTGCCGCAAGGACTTCATCGATGGTCGCGCGGTTGATGCCGCCATCGACCTGAATGTGCACATGCTCCAGTCCCTTTTCATCCAGCATTCTGCGGAGCGTACGGATCCTCTCCGTCGACTCCGGGATATACTTCTGGCCGCCGAAGCCAGGATAAACGCTCATAATCAGAATCATTTCTACCTGATCCATCACGTCCGTAACCGCAGAAAGCGGCGTATCCGGATTTACGGCAACTCCGGCATCTGCGCCTGTTTCATGAATCTTTTTCACGGTTTCTGCCAGATCGCGGCATGCCTCCGCGTGAACCGTGATCATATCCGCCCCGCAGCTTTGAAATTCTTCTACGTACCGCTCCGGGTCCTTTACCATCATATGAACATCAAAATACAGACTGCTTTCTTTTCGGATCGACTTTACCACCGGCATTCCAAACGAAATGGATGGTACAAACATTCCATCCATAATATCGATATGAAGCCACCGGCACTCTGCTTTCTCTACCCTTTGGATCTGTTCTCCGAGACGGTTGAAGTCTGCGGATAAAATAGAAGGTGCCAACTGATATACTCGGCTCATGCTAGTATCTCCTCTTTTCCTGTTCTTTCAGTTCTTCATAGAACATGGTATAGTTTTCAAATCTTTCTTTGCTGATATTTCCCTGTTCCAGTGCCTCTTTAACGGCACAGCCCGGCTCTTTTCCGTGGATGCAGCCGAGGAAACGGCATTTTCCTTCGTACGGATGAAATTCCGGGAAAAAGTTTTTCAGCTCCTCTTTTTCCATATCGGTTGTATAAAGCGAGCTGAACCCCGGCGTATCGCACAGATACGTCTCATGGTCGATCGGGATCATCTGGGAATGGCGCGTCGTGTGTTTTCCTTTTTTCAGCTTTTTGCTGATCTCTCCGGTCTCCATCTGGATTTCTTTCTGCATCCGGTTTGTGATCGAAGATTTTCCGACGCCGGACGGACCGGCTACCACCGTTGTTTTCCCTTTCAGGTATGCTTCCACTTCCTGCATGCCCTGCTCTTTCGCTGCACTCACCGTAAAGACACGGTAACCGCAGTTCTCATAGACGCTTCGCAGATGGTCTGTGTAATCTTCCCCCGCAAGATCTCTTTTATTGAAACAGATTGCCGTCGGAACGTTCTGCTGTTCCATCATCACAAGAAAACGGTCCAGAAGCGTCAGGTTCGGGGTCGGATTTTCCAGCGCAAAAATCACAAGCGCCTGATCGATATTGGCCACTGCCGGACGGATCAGTTCATTTTTTCGCGGCAGAATCCGGGTCATATTTCCTGTTTTTTCCGCTTCATCCAGAATCTCGATTTCCACAAGATCTCCGACGAGCGGTTTCTGGCCTTCCTTTCGGAAAATTCCTTTTGCTTTGCACTCATAAATGCCGGATTCTTCTACGTCTACGTAGTAGAATCCGGCAATTCCTTTCATAATCTTTCCTGTCATACTCACCCTTCACTCAACGGAACCGATTGGTACTGTGCAATTGCCTGATAACTTCCGCTCGAATCCATCTCATAGAAGACGATTCTTCCGGTAGAAGAAGCAGACGATGAAGCACTCCAGTTGGTGTTGACAGAATACGGCCAGCTCGTAATGGCCTGTCCGTCCATGATGGTGATGGAGGTCTCGTTTCCGTTCCCATCATCCTGGATCAGCTCAATTTTTGCAATACCACCCTGATACTGATCCGGCGCACTTAAGGTCTGGCTGCAGGACCAGGTAACATCCGTAGCGGTATTTGCGCCCGGCTCTGCCGGTGTCGGGGTCGGTGTATTCTCATCCGGCGTCGTTGGCTGTGCACTCGGGCTATTGACATAAATCGTAACGTCAGAACCTTTCTTTACTTTGGTTCCGATTGCCGGGTCAACCTCCATGACTTCGCCCTCGGCCACCTTGCTGCTGGTTCCTGTTTTTACAATAATATTGAAATCGCTCAGGATTGATTTTGCTGTCTCCTCATCCAGGCCGATTACATCACGGATTGCAATTTCTTCCGCGTCCTTGGATCCCTTGCTGATCACCAGCGTAACGGTAGATTCCGGCGCAACCTGACTTCCCTCTGACGGGTCAACGGAAATAACCAAGCCTTCTGCAACGGTATCGCTGAAATCCTCTGTTGTGGAAACCTGCAGTCCCAGCTGAGTCAGTGCAGCACTTGCAGCGTCTTTCTGTGTTCCAACAATGCCGGTCGGAATGGTTACGGTTTCTTTTCCGGAGCTTACATAATACGTAATCGTTGCATTTTTATCGACTTTCGTTCCCGGTTTCAGATCCTGGCGGCAGATCTTTCCTGCCTCAATGACATCCGATGCCTCGGTTCCGCCGTTGACTACACCAAGGTTCAGGCTGTTTGCCAGATCGACGGCATCTGCCTCGGTTTTGTTGGTCAGATCCGGAACGGTTACTTTTTCCTCTTCTTTGCTGCTGGAAGAAACAACTTCCGTGCTGCTCGAAGATGATGCGGAACTGGAAGAAGCTGCGGTCGGTCCTTTTCCGCCGACAATGCCGGCTGCCTGTGCAATAAAGTAGATCAGCATGCAGATGATGATGGCTGCAATCGCAAAACCGCCGATTGTGATGATCTTTTCGAGTTTGTTTCCGGCTTTGTCATCGTCGTCGTCATCGTCGTAGTAGGAATCGTCGTCATCCTCATCGTAGGAATCGCGGTCATCCTCTTCTTCGTCCTCATCCTCGTCTTCTTCGTCCTCGTAGCTGTAATCTTCGTCCTCTTCCTCATCCTCGATCTTGCTGTAGCGCTTGCGGGCCGGCTCCTCTGCCGTCTGCGCATTTGCCTTTGCTGCTGCGCCGGAACGGATCTGGCTTAACTCCTCTGCGGATACCATAACAGTCTCGGCGTGAGAACTTAACGGAGTTACTTTTACGAAATTGCCCTGCGGCTCCATCAGCGAATGCTTCAAGTCGTCGATCAGCTCCGCCATGTTATTGTAACGGCGGTCCGGGCTCTTCTGGGTACATTTTAAGATGATCTGCTCCAGTGCGAACGGAAGGTTCGGGGTATATTTGGATGGAGATTCAATCTGCAGATGCTTGATTGCGATGGCAACGGTGGTATCGCCGTCAAACGGCACTCTTCCGGTTACCATCTCGTACATGGTGATGCCAAGGGAATAGATATCACTCTTATAGTCCGAATATCCGCCGCGCACCTGCTCCGGAGAGCTGTAATGTACGCTTCCCATAACGTTCGAACTGATCGTATTGGAAGAAGTTGCCTTTGCAATACCAAAGTCGGAAAGTTTTACTTTTCCGTCTGTGGAAATGATGATGTTCTGCGGTTTGACATCGCGGTGTACAATATTGCGGTTGTGTGCTGCTTCAAGACCAAGGGAAACCTGAATGGCGATGCTGGTTGCCTCTTTTACGCTCAGTTTCCCTTTGCGGTCAATGTAATCCTTCAGAGTAATTCCCTCGACAAGCTCCATGACGATATAGTAAACGCCGCGGTCCTCCCCGACATCGTACACGTTTACAATATTCGGATGGGACAGTCCTGCTGCGGCCTGTGCCTCCGTGCGGAACTTGCGGATAAAGGTTTTATCCTCCCGGAATTCCGGTTTTAAAACCTTGACGGCCACCATGCGGTTCAGCTTGTGGTCTTTTGCTTTGTAGACATCAGCCATACCGCCGGAACCGATCCGGCTTATGATCTCATATCGTTCTCCTAAAATAACGCCCTCTTTTAACATTCTTTCACCTCGTTTGTAAATGGTTCAACGACAATGACTGCGATATTGTCTCTGCCGCCATTTGCATTTGCTTTATCAATTAAACGTTTCGCCTTGTCCTCACCGTCTTCTCGGCAGATGAGTTCGAAAATCTCCTCATCCGTTACCATGTTGGAAAGGCCGTCCGAGCACATCACCAATTGATTGCCCTCTTCAAGCTGAATGTCAAAGAAATCAATCTTTACGGTATCCTGTGTGCCTACTGCTCTGGTAATAATGTTTTTGTCCGGGTGATTCCGCGCCTGCTCGGGAGTGAGTTCTCCAAGGCGCACCATCTCTGCGATCAGGGAATGGTCCTGCGTCACCTGGTCAAACGTGCCATCTGCTGCCAGATACAGCCTGCTGTCTCCTACGTTTGCAACGTAGGCATAGTTGCCGACAACCGTAGCTACTACCATCGTCGTACCCATGCCTTCCATGGATATATCTCGTTTTGCCTGCTCAAAAATCTGGCTGTTTGCTGCTTCAATTCCATGCCGAATGATCCGCACCGGGTTGAAATTCGTATCCCTTTTTACAGATTCCACCAGTACAGAAACACCGTAACGCGAAGCAAAATCGCCCGCGTTATGGCCTCCCATGCCGTCTGCAACGACAAAGAGGTTCGGAAGGTTTCCGACCGGAGAGGCGGAGGCAAACACAAAATCCTGGTTCATCGTCCGTTTCTGTCCGATATCGGTTGCAGAAAATACCTTCATGCTTTTTTCTCCTGTATTGACAGCCGCTTTTTACGGCTGTTCGTTTGATTTATCGATAAAACTTTTTCTTAACTGTCCACAGGCTCCGTCAATATCGGCGCCCATTTCCCTTCTAATAGTAACATTAATTCCGTATTTTTCAAGTTTATTTTTGAAATTCTCTACGACTTTTTTCGTTGATTTCACGTAATCGCGCTCTTTGATCGGGTTGACCGGGATCAGATTTACATGACAGTTGATATCCGAAATCCGCGCGGAAAGCTCTTTTGCATCGGCTTCGCTGTCATTTTTCCCGCCAACGAGAGAGTACTCAAATGTAATCCGACGGCCTGTTTTTGCAAAGTAATTGCGGCATGCATCGAGAATTTCATCAATGGAATATTTATTGGCAATCGGCATCAGCTCGCGGCGCTTTTCATCGTTCGGCGCATGAAGGGAAAGTGCCAGGGTGATCTGGAGTCCCTCATCTGCCAATTTGTACATATTCGGCACGATTCCGCAGGTGGAAACGGTGATGTTTCTCTGGCTGATGTTGAGTCCTTCCTGGCTCGAAAGCAGCCGCACGAAGCGCACCAGATTGTCGTAGTTGTCCATCGGCTCACCCGTTCCCATGACAACCAGATTGGAGACCCGCTCCCCGGTGTCCTCCCAAATCCGGTAAATCTGGTCGAGCATCTCCGACGGAGTCAGGCACCGCACGAGTCCGCCGATTGTGGACGCGCAGAAGCGGCAGCCCATCCGGCAGCCGACCTGGGATGAGATGCAGACGGAATTTCCGTGGTGGTACTTCATCCAGACGCTCTCGATCACGTTGCCGTCGCTAAGGCGGAACAGGTATTTTCTCGTTCCGTCGATTTTTGACTCCTGCACCTGCACTTTTTCAAGGCAGGTAAGCGGATACTGTTCTTTTAATTTTTCCCGGAAGGCAAGCGAGAGATTCGTCATCTCATCGTAGCTGCCCGCCAGACGATGATGCATCCAGTCGTATAACTGTTTGGCACGGAACGGCTTTTCTCCCATCTGCTGGCAGGCGTCCTTTAATTCGTCTAAGGTCATTGATTTAATATCCATCTGTTACGCCCGTCCTTCCTCTGTTTTCCGGAATTTTGCAAGGAAAAATCCGTCTGTCTTGTGTACCCCCGGGATCAGCTGCAACTGTCCTTTGGCCGTTTCTCCGCTTTTCAGCTCATCCGGCAGCAGTTCATCCAGACTGACTGCTTCAAACGGGAACTGTTCCAGAAACCATGCGGCATTCTCGCCGTTTTCTTTTCTGTTGACGGTACATGTGCTGTACAGCAGTGTGCCGCCCGGCTTTACGTACGATGCGGCATTTGCAAGGATTGCCCGCTGAATCCGTACCAGCTCCTCTTCTTTTTCTTTTGAAGCATAATATTTGATATCCGGCTTTCTGCCGATGACGCCGTATCCGGTGCACGGCAGGTCTGCAATCACAACGTCCGCTTTTCCGATCCATTCCGCATCGAGCTGTTCCGCATCTTTTACCTTCGGCACGACGCAGGAAACACCTGCTCTCTGCACATTTTCCCGGATCAGATCGACCTTGTATTCGGTGAGATCACGCGCTTCCACGCATCCCTGATTTCTCATTTTATCTGCTGCATGGAGGCTCTTTCCGCCCGGTGCCGCGCAGAGATCCAATACCTGGTCACCCGGCGCGGGATCCGCCAGATGCGCCGCCATCATGGAGCTCACATCCTGAATCTGGAACCGGCCTTCCTGGAAGGCATTCAGTGATGCGATCGTCTCAAAGTTTTTCAAATAGAACGCCTCGCCAAGATACGGCGCTTTTTCCAGCTCTGCCCCCTGGCCTTCCAGGCTTTTCTTCGTCTCCTCGATCGTATTGTTCCAGCGGTTGATACGGATCATCACCTGTTTTTCTTTCAGGAAATCCGCCATCATCGTTTCTGCCGTTTCTTTTCCGTACTGGGATACGAACTCCTCAACCAGAAATTCCGGCATGGAGTATTTCACGGAAAGATACTGCGTAGTATTGTTCTCCTTCGGCATCGGCAGATGATCTTTCTCCCGCACGATCGTGCGCAGAACGCCGTTGACAAAGCCCTTTAAGTTGTAAAAATGCTTCTTTTCCGCCAGTTTCACCGCCTCATTGACGACTGCCGAATCCGGTACTGCGTCAAGAAAACGGATCTGGTACACCGACATCCGTAAGATCGCACGAATCACCGGCTTGCATTTGTTGATCTTGATTTTGGAATACTGATTGATGATGTAGTCATTCTGGATGCCGTATTCCACGGTTCCCTCGCAGACCCGCTTGATAAACGCACGGTCCTGCCGCGGCAGGAACTGGTATTTATCGAGGGCGTCCCTTACAGCAAGATGGCAGGGCGTTTTCTCCCTGTCCATCTCAAGCAGAATGTTCATAATCAGCTCTCTTGTATTGATTGTATCAGTCATCATTTCTCCTAAATGCTCCGGATAAAATCAGCAGCCGGAGCAGCTGCAGCAGAGAACCGATCACCGCTGCCACGTATGTCATGGCTGCAGCCCAGAGTACTTTCTTGACTCCGTCGTGTTCCGTCTCTGTCACCATACCGCCCTCACTGAGCATTTTTAATGCTCTTCTCGACGCATCGAACTCGACCGGAAGTGTTACCACCTGGAATGCCAGTGCCAGCACAAACAGCCAGATCCCGGCTTTCACCAGCATCGGAAGGCTGAAAATCAGTCCGATCAGGAACAGCGGCCAGAAAAGCTGGGATCCAAGGTTCGCTGCCGGAACAATGGCGCTTCTTACTTTCAGCGGCACGTAATCCGTATTGTGCTGTACGGCATGGCCGCACTCATGCGCTGCGACGCCGATCGCTGCGACCGAGGTTGAATCGTAAACCGCATCCGATAAATTCACGGTTTTTGTCCGCGGATCATAGTGGTCGGTCAGTTTACCGGATACGTGGCGGACGGTCACATCGTAGATGCCGGCCTGATGCAGAATGCGCATCGCCGCCTCGCGTCCCGTCATGCCGCTGTACGAGCGGACGGTCTGATATTTGCTGAAAATCGTGTTCATGCGGGCGGATACCGCCATGGAAATCAGTGCGGCAAGAATCACCAGCAGATACGTACTGTCATAAAAAAGTCCCATATCGTTTTTCTCCTTTTTTTCTCAGGCACAGCAGCCATCACACCGCTGTGTAGTTCCCCGCCTCAACTTCAGGTTGCTTTTTCTCTTTTATTCGCCAAGTCTGGTACCCGGCTCGATCGCATAGCCGCGCAGGAAATCGGCGGCTTTCATCCGTTTCTTTCCTTCGAGCTGCAGCTCCTCGATCACCAGAATGCCGTCTCCCGTCTTTACATGGAGGCCTGTCTCATCTGCCACCCAGACTTTTCCGGCACTCTTCGTCGGATTCTGTCCCGGAATTTTCGAGAACAGATCGCCGCCGAACATGGCAATGACTTTGGCACCCCAGATTTTCAGATTCTTTCCGTTTACTTTTGTAAAAGCACTCGGCCACGGGCTCATCGCACGGATCTGACGTTCGATCTCAACGGCACTCTTCGTCCAGTCGATCTTTCCGTCTTCTTTTTTGATCATCCGCGCATACTCTGTGGTGCTTATCTCCGGCTGTTTTTCCGGTGTCACTTCGCCTTTTTCAAGTTTTGGAAGTGTCTCCACCAGAAGTTTTGCTCCGGCTGCGGCGAGCTTGTCAAAGAGACTGCCGCCGGTCTCATCTGCTGCAAGCGGAACTTCCACTTTCGTCAGCATATCGCCTGTGTCGAGGCCTTCATCCATCTTCATAATGGTTACGCCGCTCACTTCATCGCCGTTCATGACAGCCCACTGGATCGGCGCTGCTCCGCGGTAAGCCGGAAGCAGGGAGGCATGAACGTTGATGCATCCGTATTTCGGCATGTCCAAAATCTCTTTTGGAATAATCTGGCCGAATGCAACGACAACGATCACATCCGGCTCCATTTTCCGGATTTCCTCGATCGCCTCTGCATCCCGCACGCGGCGCGGCTGATAGACCGGAAGGCCGTGTTTTTCGGCTGCCTCTTTCACCGGTGTCGGCATCATCTGTTTTCCGCGGCCCTTCGGTTTGTCCGGCTGGGTCACAACGCCTGTGATCTCATAACCGGCCTCCACGAGTGCCTCAAGTGTTCCCACGGAGAAATCCGGGGTTCCCATAAATACCACTTTCATCTGAAGTCATCTCCTTTATTTTAAGACTTACTCTTCGTCCTCGTACTCCTCATACTCATCGTACGTGTTGTCCCAGAGTTCGCCTTCTACTTTTTCTGTATACATATGTCCGTCGAGGTGATCACACTCGTGGCAGATGCAGCGGGCAAGAAGTTCTGTTCCCTCCAGTTCAAACGGCTGCATGTCGCGGTCCAGCGCTCTTACCTTTACGTAATTCGGACGGGTTACTGTACCGGATTTTCCCGGAAGGCTTAAGCAGCCTTCTGCTCCTGTCTGGCTTCCGGAAGTCTCCAGGATTTCCGGATTGATCAGAAGATGTGGGGTTCCATCCACATCCATGACTACGATTCTCTTTAAGATGCCGACCTGCGGTGCGGCAAGGCCGACACCGTTTGCCTCATACATGGTGTCAAACATGTCGTCGATCAGCTCGCTGATTCTTGGTGTCATCTTCTCCACCGGTCTGCATTTTTTCGTTAATACGCGGTCGCCTACGACTCTGATTTCTCTGATTGCCATAATTCTTTTCCTTTCTTTTGCTCTTCTATTATAAATAATCTATGTGTAAATAGTATGAAAAAACTAATACTTTCTGCTGAAGTCAAACTGTAAATAAACGGTACGAAAGCCTTTGTTAATCTCGATATACCGCTCCAGTTTTTCCCGCAGCCCTGCCAGCACCTCTTCCTGCGGCGCGCGTACATACACGGCCATGCGGTACAGGTCATTGATTTTCGACACTGCCTCACTTGCCGGGCCGATGATCTGGACTTCGCGGTTTCCCCGGATGCGGATGAGATATCTGCGAATGTATTCCATCGCCTGCGTCAGATGCGCTTCATCCTCCCCGGCTCCGTGGATCGCCAGAAGCTCCGCCGCCGGGGGATATCCCATCAGACGGCGGTAGTCCATTTCTTTCTCGTAAAATGCCCCGTAATCCTGCTCTGCCGCCGTCTGAATGCTGTAATGTTCGGGATGGTACGTCTGAATGACTGCCATTCCCGGCTTTTCGCCTCTTCCGGCGCGGCCGACTGCCTGCGTCAGCAGCTGGAACGTACGCTCCCCGGCACGGTAATCGACTGCATTCAGGGAGAGATCCGCCGCCAGCGCTCCCACCAGCGTGACATTCGGGAAATCGTGGCCTTTTACGATCATCTGGGTTCCAATCAGGATATCGGCCTCCCCCGCCGCAAATGAGGACAGGATTTCTTCATAACTGTTTTTCGTTTTTGTCGTGTCGCCGTCCATCCTAAGAACGCGTGCCTTTGGAAACAGCTTTTTCACGTTCTGCTCGATCTGCTGTGTGCCGGCACGGAAGCCGCCGATGTACGGGGAACCGCACGACGGGCACGCATGTACCTGCGGTGTTTCATAACCGCAGTAATGGCAGACGAGCTTTCCGTTATTGTGTGCTGTCAGTGATACATCGCAGTGCGGGCATTTCATCACATGGCCGCATGCACGGCACGAGACGAAGCCCGCATAGCCTCTGCGGTTCAGAAACAGTACAACCTGTTCCTTTTTTTCAAGCCGTTTTTCGATCTCTTCCCGCAGTTTTCCGGACAGAATCGAACGGTTTCCCATCTGTAATTCTTCCCGCATATCCGCGATCCATACG
>ERZ780151.2453-NODE-2453-length-10510-cov-2.566332_pt1 | contig 10510 bp, 9 predicted proteins | sample MGYA00510983_ERZ780151 | MGnify/ENA primary metagenome ERZ780151 (study PRJEB29588, sample SAMEA2144623) | human gut metagenome | biome: human gut; feature: human-associated habitat; material: faeces | place: Denmark | collected 2008/2010 ... | reverse complement strand
TGCATTCGATTGGATTTATGAAGGATGAAAAAACGGATGGAAAGAAGAAAATGTTGCAGACATGGGGGCATATTCTTAATGGATTGTGTGATATATTAAAGAATGATCCTAAGATTCGTTCAGATGTATTTGATCAACAATTCACAGAAAAACAGTTTGCAGATATATTATTTTCTTTAATATTAGTATCAATGATTCGTCAGGATTATAATCCATCTTCGATATTGATGTTGATTAATAAAACATTATATTAAAATTTTCCCACATATAAGTGTGGGAAAATTTTTAAGGCAAAATGAACAATGTTCACTTATGTGTTTAAAAATGTACCTGTTTGTAATTATGTGAATTCTGCTTTAACAGTAATACATAGTTCAATATAAAATTTCAAAATAAGAAAGGATGTTTATTATGCAGACAATTGTAGAAACTTTATTTGATACCGTATATTTGTTTTCGGTAATCACAATCGGAATTTTAATGATCCGCAAAAGCAAAGGAAACCGTCAGTTTACCATGTTTGGAATCATGGCAGTTCTTTTAGGAAGTGGAGATTCATTCCATCTGGTTCCTCGTGCAACAGCACTTTGTACAACTGGTCTTGAGAACTTTACCGTACAGCTGGGGTTAGGCAAGTGGATTACCTCTATCACTATGACTATTTTTTATGTCGTACTCTATCATGTATGGCGTGAACGTTATCAGATTAAAGGCTATAAAGCAACTACAGCAGCTATTTATGGTCTTGCAGGATTAAGAATTGTTTTGTGTATGATGGCTCAGTGCATCCGCTCCGCTTTCTTGGGGAATCTATCGAAATATTCCGTTTGCACTGATGGGATTAATTATCATAGTTTTATTCTATAAAAGTGCAAAAGGAAATAATGATAGATCTTTCCGTTGGATGTGGCTGACAATCGTCCTGAGCTTTGCATTCTATATTCCAGTTGTACTGTTGGCTGATGTAATTCCGATGATCGGTATGCTGATGATTCCAAAAACCTGTGCGTATGTGTGGACAGTATTAATTGGCTACAAGGCAATGAAAAAAGAAATAGCATAAGATATAATCTTTGCTTTTAAGAAATTTTCAAATATAATCTTAAAACAAGCAGCATGTGAGCATAAATCCAGCCACTCCCACAGCTGCTTGTTTTATATTTATTGATGCTGACTTCCTATTTTCCTGCCAAACGCCTAACGTTCGTCCACAACCTGGAAGATGTAAAACTTCAAATAAAGTGAAGAATCTGATGCCCAAAGTACAGGATGGTCAGGTGCCTGTGTGCGGAATTCAATCTGACGCAGACGTTTATGTACATTTCTTGCCGCCTCGCCGATTGTCTTTGTAAAAAGTTCTGTATCCATAAAATGTGAGCATGAACATGTAGCAAGGTAGCCGCCGTCTTTAACAAGCTTCATCGCACGAAGGTTAATCTCCCTGTAACCTTTTACGGCATTTTTGATTGAACTGCGTGACTTTGTGAAAGCAGGCGGGTCAAGAATTACAAAGTCAAACTTTTCGCCCTTCTTTTCAAGTTCAGGCAGAAGTTCAAACACATCACGGCATACAAATGAAACTCTGTCCTCAAGTCCGTTAAGCTTCGCATTTTCGCGTGCCTGTTCAACTCCAAGTTCTGATGCATCAACTCCAAGTACACTGGCTGCCCCTGCCATTCCGGCATTTAAGGCAAATGAGCCTGTATGTGTAAAGCAGTCTAATACTTTTGCACCCGGACAAATCTTCCATATTGCTTTTCGATTGTACTTCTGGTCAAGGAAAAATCCCGTCTTTTGTCCATCCTGAACATCAACGTAATACTTTACACCATTTTCCTCTATCATAACTTTTGTATCAAACTCTTCGCCAATAAATCCTTTAAAACGCTCAAGCCCTTCATTCAGACGTACCTTGGCATCGCTTCTTTCATACACACCACGTATATTCATACCATTTTCATCAAGAACTTTTTTAAGTTTATCAACTATCATTGGCTTGAATCTGTCTATTCCCAACGCAAGAGACTCTACCACAAGAACATCTGAAAACTTGTCAATAACAATTCCCGGAAGGAAATCAGCCTCACCAAATACAAGACGGCATGAAGACATATCAACTGTATGTTTTCTATACTCGACACAGTCACGCACTCTCTGCTCAATAAAATCCTCATCAATAACATGCTGATGTCTGCTCATCATCCTGACTGTAAGCTTTGACCTTCTGTTAATAAAACCTATTCCCATAAAATATCCGTCAAAATCATGCACTTCAACAAGTGTTCCATCAGGAGCATCTCCCATGATGCTTTCTATCTCATTATCATATACCCACATTCCGCCGGCTTTGATAGTACGTCCCTCACCTTTTTTCAAATTAACAATTCCGCATATTTTAAATAAATCTTCCATGTACTCTCCTTTACTAATATGAATTTAAATTATTGTATATTTTTATTTACATATGATTTTACTCTTTTGAATTACCACACATACTAAATATTACTACACCTGTAACTGCAACCGCAATGCCTAACAGCTTTATCCATGAAAAATCTTTTTTCTCACTTCCAAAAAGCCCGAACAATTCAATAATGTAGGCAACCGCAATCTGGCTGATAACAATAGTAATCTCAGCTTTTGCAACTCCAAGATCAGACATAGCCTTTACAACCGTATATGTTATAAATGCACCAATAACACCGCCCAGAAGCGATATCTTCGGCGACACATTAAACAGACCCATTATCTGCGGTCTTCCGTCAACAATCCACATCACAGCACATGTAAGAAATGCTGTAATCTGCACGAATCCAGCTGCTACCCATATACTGCTGCTCTTTGTAACTCCCGTATTAAACACTCCCTGGATACTCATTAATGCACCCGATAAAATTGCAATCAAAAAACCTGCCATCAGTACCTCCTAAGAATTAAATTTACTATTATTTTCAATCTAATACTTAATTATGTACTCATAACAGGTTTTTTATTCTTTATTTTTATTGGACTTTTAATTCAGATAAAAATGAATTTACTGATGTTTCTATATCAGTTCCATCCCATACCTGATGAAGCATTATATCAAATTTTGTATAAAAATATGCAGCTCCCATAAATTTTGCTTTGTCATCAGCCTTTGAATATATTTCATATATTTTCCCATATGTATCCTTATATTCTTTGCTGTTAATGCTTATAGTTCTTGAACTTAAAAGCCCTGTTGTGCTGTTTACAGCAGCAGCATAATCATAGCTCATAGCGTTGGCAACTGCCTTTGCAGTCTGGACATCGGATGAATACGGATTAACAAATGCACATAAATTTTCGGAAATATTTTCAATCTGCATATCATCTGAAAGTGCCGGAATATTACATACACCATATGAAATTCCTGACTCCGCAATTGTATTAAGATGCGAAACATCTGTAATTGTATATGCAAGTTTTCCCTGTGCAAATAAATCAGCACATGAATCAAGCGTTGTCTCGGCACGCACAATACCAAATTCGTCTCTTAATTTTACAAATTCAGTCAGCGATTTTTTAAGTAAATCTTTGTCAGCACTGAGCTTTGTATTATCATCTCCGCTTTCTCCGCCTATTTTAACCGAACCACACACAAACCCGTAATTAACAAGCATATCTGAGACATCCCATGATACGAGCTGCTCAACATTCTGATTATCATCATTAACTGTATAATTATGACAATAATCTATAAGCTGTGAAAATGTTTCTACAGAAGATGCAGCATTTTTATTGTATACAAGAAATGGAACATCAAATGTGACAGGATATCCATAAAGTTTACCTTTATATGATGCTGCTTCAATTGCACTGTTTCCATAATTTTTTTGTGTATACAAATCAGAATATGTACTGTTCTCAACTGTAAGACCCATCATGCTTGCTTTTTCAAGCTCATCTGTAAGCATAAGATATACATCTGCCACGTTACCGTTTCGTACACTCTCTTCATATATATTCTCAAGATAGTTATCAGAATCAACCAAAACCGGTTCAATTGTAACAAGTTCGTTTGCAGAATGAAATCTATCCGCAACAAAATTCAGATAATCTGTATACCTGTCGTCACAATACCATACTCTTATATTCTCTGCCTGCTCAATGTGAAGATTTTTTGCCGTTTTATCAATATTGACACCACCACACGCAGCAAGCGAAAAAATCAGACAAACTGCAAGTAAAACCGCCGCTGCTCTCTTTAACTGCTTCATATAATAATTAACTCCTTGTTTCATCAAGGGCTTTTCTTAATTTAACTATCATCTCATCAACATCTTTTTCTGTTATTACAAGAGGTGGTACAAATCTTATAACATTTGTGCCTGCTGAGAACAGAATAAGACCATTATCAAGTGCATTGGAAATCACATCTTTAGGATTTAATGACAACTCAATTCCCTGAATAAGACCTACGCCCCTGTGCTCAATTACTATATCATAATCCTGAACAATCTGCTCTAATTTTTTAGCCATATATGCACCAACTTTTTGTACATTTTCAAGTACATTGAGTTTTTCAAATAATTCAAATACTTTTGCTGATGCCGCACACGCAAGCGGATTGCCACCATATGTAGTACCATGGTCTCCAGGAACAAGTGCTTTTGCAACATTTTCTTTTGCAAGAAATGCACCAATAGGAACGCCACAGCCAAGTGCCTTTGCAACTGTAACAATATCAGGCTTCACACCATACTGCTGATATGCAAACATAGAACCTGTACGTCCCATGCCACACTGGATTTCATCAAGAATAAGAAGAATTCCTTTCTCATCGCAGAGTTTTCTTACACCTTCGATAAATTCTTTTTTGGCAGGATATACGCCGCCCTCTCCCTGAACTGTCTCGAAGATAATGGCACATGTCTTATCATTCACAAGTGACTTGACACTTTCAAGATCATTGTATTTTGCAAACTTTATTCCCGGAATCATAGGACCAAATGCTTCCTGATAATGACGGTTGCCTGTTACAGCAAGAGCCCCCATGCTTCTTCCATGGAATGAATGTTCCATTGCAATAATTTCATGGTCTGTTGAGCCATCCTTTAAATATGCATATTTTTTTGCAAGTTTTATAGCTCCCTCAACTGCTTCCGTACCGCTGTTCGTAAAAAACACTCTGTCCATGCCGGAAGCCTTTGTTACGGCCTGGGCCGCCTTTACTGCAGGCTCATTGTAAAAATAATTTGATGTGTGGATGAGCTTGTCAACCTGAGCTTTTACTGCATCATTGTATTCTTTATTATTATATCCCAATGCAAATACCGCAATTCCGGCACCAAAATCAAGATATTCTTTTCCATCTTTATCATAAAGTCTTACTCCATCACCTTTGTCAAGTACAATCTGGTAACGGTTATATGTATGAATAAGCTTTTCTTCAGCTGTTTCAATAATTGTCTTTGTATCCATCATTTTTCTCCCTTAACTAGATATTTGTATTAAAAAATTTCTCTGCTTCTTTACTAAGAATAGCTGTACCAACACCCTTATTAGTAAATATTTCAAGAAGAAGACAATGCGGAATACGTCCGTCAAGAATATGAACTCTTGAAACGCCATGCTCTATCGCATCTATACAGTTATTTAACTTAGGAAGCATACCACCTCCAATTGTTCCGCCAGCAAGAAGTTCTCTTGCCTCATCAGTTGTAAGTTCAGAAATAAGAGAAGACTTATCTTCATAATCTCTGTATACACCCTCTATATCAGTAAGGAATGCAAGTTTTTCAGCATTGACAGCTCTTGCAATTGCACATGCCGCATCATCAGCATTGATATTATATGAGTGAAATGTATCATCATATCCTATAGGGCAGATTACAGGTATAAAATCATCTTTTAAAAGTGAAGTTATAATTGTAGTATCTACATCTTTTACTTCACCTACATAACCTATATCTTCGCCACCTGAAAGCTTCTTTTCAACCTTTAACATGCCGCCATCCTTACCGCTGATACCACACGCTTTGACACCAAGTTCTTCTATAAGTGCAACAAGACTTTTATTTACCTTATTTAATACCATTTCAGCAATTTCCATTGTAGGTTCATCAGTAACACGTAGGCCATTGATAAACTGAGGATTTCCACCTGTCTTTGATACCCACTTACTGATTTCCTTTCCGCCGCCGTGAACGATAATAGGCTTAAATCCTACCAGCTTTAACAACACAACATCCTGAATTACTTTTTTCTTTAATTCCTCGTCAACCATGGCACTTCCGCCATATTTTACAACAATTATTTTTCTGTTGAATTTCTGTATATAAGGCAGTGCCTCAACGAGAATCTGTGCTTTTTTTAATTCTTCATTCATTTCCATGTCAATAATTTCTCCTTAAAATTCTTTCTTATTTAATTATGAACGGTAGTCTGCATTAATTTTTACATAATCAAATGTAAGGTCACAGCCCCATGCCGTTGCGTTGACATCACCCTGCTTTACATCAGCTATAGCCGTTACAGGATTCTGTGAAAGAATCTTTGTTGCCTCTTCTTCACTATAATCAGTTGCCTTGCCATTTTCAACTATCTTTAACTTTCCAGCACTGCTCTCAAAGTAAATATCAACTTTTTCAGGTTCAAAATCTGCTCCGGAATATCCCATTGCACAAAGAATTCTGCCCCAGTTGGCATCATGTCCAAAAATAGCTGCCTTTGTCAGACTTGAGGTAACAATTGATTTTGCAAGTGTTCTTGCCTGTTGTCTTTCTTTTGCATTGATTACTTTTACTTCAAAAAGACAGGTACAACCTTCACCGTCTCCTGCTATCATCTTTGAAAGCTCTGTAAGTATATATGAAAGTGCTTTAAAATATTCATCGTACTCAGGTGTATTTTCCTTTATACATTCATTTTCTGCCATTCCGTTTGCCATTACAAGAACAGTATCATTAGTTGATGTATCGCCATCAACGGAAATCATGTTAAATGAATCATCTACTATTGCACTTGTCATCTTCTGAAGTGCACTCTTTTCGATATTTGCATCACTTGTGATAAAACAAAGCATTGTTGCCATATTAGGATGAATCATTCCCGCACCCTTGCACATGCCGCCTACTGTAACTTTCTTTCCTTTTATGTCAACTGTCACGGCAACCTGCTTAGATCTTGTATCGGTTGTCATAATTGCCTCTGCAGCCTGTGTTCCCGCTTCCTGTGTATCAGCAAGCATTGATGGAAGTGCATTGATTCCCGCTACCATTGTATCCATAGGAAGCTGCATTCCGATTACACCTGTTGATGCAACAAGCACAGAATTTTCAGGAATCCCAAGTGCCTTAGATACTGCCTGTGCTTCCCTAAGGCATGCATTGTCGCCCTCCTCGCCTGTGCAGGCATTGGCAACACCACTGTTAATAACAACAGCCTGTGAATATTCACTGTTATATACAATATTTTTATCCCACTTTACAGGAGCTGCAAATACTTTATTTGTTGTAAATGTACCTGCTGTAACACATGGTTTTTCAGAAAAAATCATTGCCATGTCTTTTTTTGTCTTGTTTTTAATTCCGGCATTCATACCTGCCGCCTTAAATCCTTTTGCGGCTGTAACGCCACCTTGTATAATTTCCATATTGATTAATCTCCTCACGCTGAATTTATTACGGTGTATTTATATTGTGTGATTTATTTTTCGTTGCTGTCCGGTTAATCCCACAAAATATCTACTATTATGGGAACATCGGTGCAAGCTGCAGTCCTTCATTTTCAGGAAGTCCGAATAAAAGATTCATATTCTGTACCGCCTGACCTGCAGCACCTTTAACAAGGTTATCCAAAGCACCCATCATAATGAGTCTGTGTGTTCTAGGCTCTACCTTATATCCTATATCGACAAAATTGCTTCCCTCAACCCATCGTGTCTCAGGACATACACCTTTATCCAGAACTCTCACAAAATACTCATCTTTATAATATTTATCGTATACAGCCTTTACATCATCATCTGTTACATCTTTTTTAAGATTTGCATATGCTGTTACAAGAATTCCTCTGTTCATAGGAACGAGATGCGGTGTAAATATGAGCTTTAAATCATCTCTTCCGCATGCATATCCGAGCTGTTCTTCAATCTCAGGTGTATGTCTGTGTGTTCCGACACCATATGCTTTCATGCTCTCGTTTACTTCACAGAAAAGATTGGCAACCTTTGCACCTCTTCCCGCACCTGAAGTTCCACTCTTTGCATCAATTATAATTGTATCAGGGTCAATAAGTCCTTCCTTTACCATAGGATAAAGTGTAAGGATTGAAGTAGTTGTATAACATCCAGGGTTAGCAACTATTCTTGTATCCTTTGTAATCTTGTTCCTGTTAATCTCACAGAGTCCATAAACCGCTTCATCTATGTACTGAGGAGCTTTATGCTCGATTTTATACCATTTTTCATAAATATTTACATCTTTAAGTCTGAAATCAGCACTCAAGTCAATTATCTTTACCTTATTTAATATGTCATCATTAACAAGTGATGCACATAATCCCTGTGGAGTTGCCGTAAATATTACATCAACCTGATTGGCAAGTTCTTCCATATTATCATCCATGCAGACATCATCTACAAGCTGAAACATATTTCTGTATACATCTGCATACTTCTGGTCGATATAACTTCTCGAACCAAACCATACAATCTTTACATCCTTATGTCCAAGCAATAATCTTACAATCTCATTTCCGGCATATCCTGTCGCTCCGATAATTCCTACTTTTATCATATACTTCCTCCAATCGCATCTGCATGCATTTTGTGTATGTTTTTTATTATAGCAACTTTTTTTCTTATGTAAAGTCTTATTTGCATATTTTTTATATTTATGCATGAATTATGTATTTTATTCACATTTTTCTGCATAAAAATAATTTTGCCTATTGCTTTTTTATTATGATTGGATTATTATAAAACACATGAGATTCACAACACGAGGAGAACAGATTTCTGTCGTATATTTATAAATGCGGCATTATTTTCCCCGCAATAATAAGGAGGATTTATTTATGAAAGAAAAAGTTGTTTTAGCTTATTCCGGCGGTCTTGATACTACTGCTATTATCCCATGGTTAAAGGAGAATTTCGATTACGATGTTATCTGCGTATGTGCAGACTGCGGACAGGGCGAAGAACTTGATGGACTTGAAGAACGTGCTATTTCATGCGGTGCTTCTAAGTTATATATTGAAGATATTACAGATGAATTCTGTGACGAATATATTGTTCCTTGTGTAAAGGCACATGCTGTATATGAGAACAAATATCTTCTTGGTACATCAATGGCAAGACCTCTTATTGCTAAGAAGCTTGTTGAAATTGCACGTAAAGAAGGAGCTGTTGCTATCTGCCACGGTGCTACAGGTAAAGGTAATGACCAGATTCGTTTTGAACTTGCAATCAAAGCACTTGCTCCTGATATTAAGATTATTGCTCCTTGGAGAAATGATAAATGGGGTCTTGATTCCCGTGAAGCCGAGATTGAATATTGCAGACAGCACGGCATACATCTTCCATTCTCTGTAGATACAAGCTATAGCCGTGACCGTAACTTATGGCATATCAGCCATGAAGGTCTTGAACTTGAAGATCCAGCAAACGAGCCTAATTACAAACATCTTCTTGTTCTTGGCAATCGTCCTGAAGATGCACCTGATGAAGCTGAATATGTAACAATGACATTTGAAAAAGGTGTTCCTACATCAGTCAACGGCAAACAGATGAAAGTATCTGATATTATCCGTGAACTTAACAGACTCGGTGCAAAACATGGCATCGGCATTATCGATATCGTAGAAAACCGTGTTGTAGGCATGAAATCACGTGGCGTTTATGAAACTCCAGGCGGAACAATTCTCTACGAAGCACATCAGCAGCTTGAAGAATTAATTCTCGATAGAGATACAACAGCGTTAAAACTTGATATGGGCAATAAATTTGCACAGATTGTATACGAAGGAAAATGGTTCACACCTCTGCGTGAAGCTGTTCAGGCTTTCGTTGATAAAACTCAGGAATATGTAACAGGTGAAGTTAAATTCAAGCTTTACAAGGGCAATATCATCAAAGCAGGTACAACTTCTCCATATTCACTCTACAACGAATCAATCGCTTCATTCAAGACAGGTGACCTCTATGACCACCATGACGCAGAAGGATTCATTAATCTTTTCGGTCTTTCATTAAAGGTTCGTGCTATGAAGCAGGAAGAAGTTAAGAAAAACAACAATACAAAGTAAAATAACAAAAATTAATTTTGTACATAGCAAAAAAGAGCTGGTCGCTTTAACGATTGAAAATCGTAAAGCCACCAGCCTCTTTTTTATTTTATTCTTTCTATTTTTCAGTTAAATTAATACAAAATCTCCCCAATCTTTACAATGAGCAACACAAAGCCCTAACTATGAGAAACACGCTCCGCAAGTTTCTCAAGTTATCGCGGCAGTCGCCAAGGTCTCGTGCAAGCACGGACTTTGG
>ERZ780151.2447-NODE-2447-length-10544-cov-1.890933_pt1 | contig 10544 bp, 10 predicted proteins | sample MGYA00510983_ERZ780151 | MGnify/ENA primary metagenome ERZ780151 (study PRJEB29588, sample SAMEA2144623) | human gut metagenome | biome: human gut; feature: human-associated habitat; material: faeces | place: Denmark | collected 2008/2010 ... | reverse complement strand
CGGAAGCTAAGATAAATGAGGAAAAAGCAAAACTTGAGAAATATCAGGCAATGATGAGCAAAGTAGAAGAAGAACTTGCTGCATTATAATGAGATGATGATGTAAGTATCAAAAGAAAAGCCCCTATAAGATTGCAGCTTATAGGGGCTTTTTCTGACAAAAAATACTTGACACATCACCCTTGATAAGCCTAACCAGGCAAGGCGAAATTGATGTAGTCTGCTAAATGATGCACTATAGATTGGCTGCTAAATTTTACAGGATTAAAATTTCTTAGATATTTTATCAAAAATCACGAAAATGATAATGAAAAATAAACGGAATTTTGTCTAAAGTTTTCAAATCTTATCAAATCTCATTATTTTGGAATTTTTATTGTGAAAAATACACAAAAGATAAGGGACAATATGTGAAAAATACAAATAGAAATCAGTGAACATAATTGTTATTATCTAAAAAACGAAATATTGCTTATTAAATGCAAACAAAATATAATGGAAGGAAGAAAAACATTTATGGGGAAAATTGATGTAGCGACAAAACAATATATGTCGCATAAAAATGTAATAGCAGATGCCTTTAATTTTTATGTGTATGACGGTGCACAGGTGATAAAGCCTGAAAGATTGCAAAAAATAGATACTGTAGAGTTTATGATGCCATATGGAAATGATGCCAAAGCCGCCGTACAGAAAATGAGAGATAATCTTATGGTATGGGAAAGTGTTACAGATGGAGATACAGTATATGTTGTTCTTGGCACGGAAAATCAGGATAAGATACATTATGCAATGGCTGTTAAAAATATGCTTTATGATGCATTGCAGTATGCAAAACAGGTAGAAGAGGCAAAAAAATCATATCGTGACAAGAACAAAACTGCGGATATTAAATTAAGCTCAGAAGAATTTTTATCGGGATTTAGAAAACAAGATAAGCTGATGCCGGTGATAACATTAGTTGTTTATTTTGGGGATAAAAGCTGGGACGGAGCTAAAAGTATCCATGATATGTTTTGTGTAAATGACGGGCATATCTTAAAATATATCCCGGACTATAAAATAAATCTGATAGAGCCGGTAAAGGTTTCCGATAATGAATATGAAAAATTCAAGACCGATTTGGGTTCAGTGTTGCAATTCATCAAGCACCAGTCGGATGAAGATGGAAGCTGGATTAAGGGAAAACACAGGTTTAAGAGTGTTGAGAGAGAGGCGGTGGAACTGATAAATATGATAACGGGTGCAAATATTGCCGGCAATGAGAAAGAAGAGGTGGTTGATGTGTGCAGAGCATGGGAAAATTCATTAAAAAAAGCAAAAGATGAGGGACAGCGTGAAGGAAGACTTGAGGGAGTGCGTGAGGGAGAAATCCATGGAAGACGTGAAGGAAAAATTGAGGGAAAAATCGAGGCATATGTGGATTGTGATATGACTATACCTGAGATTGCAAAGAAGGTGTCTAAGTCAGAAGAATATGTTAAGGAAGTTATTAAAAAAATATCGGCTGCTTGTCTTTGAAGATTTTAGTATAAAAAAATATAAATTTTTCACTGTCAGTGCTGCCATGAACAGCGATTCCATACTTGCATTTATAAGGCAACTAATATATAATTTTATTATAGTAGCGGTATTATAGCAAATTATCGTTGTTATTAAGGAAGGGAGGAGGGTATCATGGAAGATAAAGCAAACGCAGAGGTTCTTGGCGGAGGAGAGGTTACATTTTCAGATGACGGATCTGAGGCGTACCTTTGTATCATTACGACAGATAAGACAAAATCAGACTATACGGTTGAAAATCTTGCAGAGAGACTTAAAAATGCAGGCATAGTAAATGGTATTGACAAAGCAGAGTTACAGAAGATAATAGATGAAAGAATTTACAATGTACCTGTCAAGGTTGCTGAGGGAAAAAAGGCAGTTGACGGGATTGACGGCTGGTATGAGTTTTTATTTCAGACTGAGATAGACACGAAACCTAAGATTTTAGAAGATGGTTCTGTGGACTATTCTGAGTATGGAGATGTGCCTACTGTTGAAGAAGGTCAGAAAGTTGTTATATATCATCCGGCAATACCTTCTGAAGATGGTGTTTCCGTAAGAGGAGAGACAATCATTGCTAAAAAAGGTAAAGAACTTGCACGACTAAATGGCAGAGGTTTTATCTATGACAATGAAAAAAAGGAGTACTATGCAAAGTACGATGGAAAGATAACATATCGTGATGACAGACTTCAGATAGAGTCTGAGCTGATTATAGAGGGCGATGTGTCTTTTACAACAGGAGATGTTACATTTCAAAATGACATTCATGTTCGTGGAAATGTTCTTACGGGAGTTAAAGTTATATCTGAACGAGGAAGCATTATCGTAGATGGTTATGTCGAGTCAGCGGTACTTAAGGCGAAAAAAGACATAGTGCTTAAAAACGGAATGCAGGGCAACGGCAAGGGATACCTTGAGGCAGGGGGGAATGTTACCGGAAAGTTTTTTGAGCAGGTGCAGATAAAAGCTGTCAATGATATAAATGCAAATGCCATTATGAATTCTGATATTGAGTGCGGTCAGGATGTCATTGTCTCAGGAAAGTATGGAATAATAATAGGCGGAAAGGTATCTGCAACCAGGTATATTCATGCTACTATTATCGGAAATATGTCTGAGGTAAAGACTACGATAAGTGCAGGTGTTGACGGTGATCTTTTTGCAAAACTGACAAAGTGTGAACAGGATATGTCGGCGGTGAATGGAGAACTTGCCAAGATTACAAATGTACTGGGTCAGATACAGATTCTTATGGAAAAGTCCGATAGAAAGGATCTTGGGGATAAGAAGATGGCACTTATGCGTACAAAGATAGAAAAAGATACGAAATTAAGTGAATTGACAAAAAAGAAACAGGATATTGTTGAGAAGATGGGAAAAGCAAATCTTGCAAAGGTTACGATTGAAAAAGTCATTTATCCGGGAAATGTTGTTGTTATAAATGGTGTGAGAGCAGTCGTGACTGAGGAAGAACACCATGTTGAGTATGCAAGGCGGGGGGCAGGAATCATAGTGTATAAGATTGGGGAATAAAATTGCACTCTGGATGTCTGTGTCATGAAAAGACATTATAAAAGTTTGTCAAAGAAAAAGAAGACAGTGAGTATGCAATACATAAAAAGATTGTCGTAAATTGCGACGGATAATAGTTGATGAATATCGGGAGGTAGTGTAATATGGATTTTGAAGCGGAATTGGCAAAATTTCAGCCTAGTTTGGAGATAGATCAGGCAGAGGATGCTATTTACGGAAATAATACAACTGATGTGACGGATTTACTTCAGAGTATTTTGAAGGATGAAAAAGCAGGAAGAAATACAAAGAAAAATAAATCAGCAGGATGGGTGGAAGAATAATGAATTGTCCAAGATGCAATGCCAATGTAGCTTTTAGCAAGAAAAGGTGTGATAATTGCGGTCATGATCTGAAGAATTACCGTAAGGTTGTCAGCCTGTCAAATACTTATTATAATAAGGGACTATCACAGGCAAAGGTCAGGGATCTGTCTGGTGCCGTGTCATCCCTGAAACTTAGTCTTCAGTATAACAAATTAAATACAAATGCAAGAAATCTTTTAGGATTGATATACTTAGAAGAGGGCGAGATAGTTGCTGCTTTGAGCGAGTGGGTCATAAGCAGGCATTATCAGGCAGAAAACAATGATGCGGAGGATTATATCAGACAGATACAGTCAAATCCGAACAGACTTGAAACATATAATCAGACTATAAGGAAATATAATTCAGCATTGAATTCGGCAAAACACGGTGACGAAGATATGGCTGTTATCCAGCTTAAGAAAGTTGTAAATCTTAATCCTAACTTTATAAGAGCACACCAGCTTTTAGCTTTGCTCTATATGATGACTGGAAAGAAGGATAACAAGGTAAAGGCATTAAAACTTCTCAGACATATAAGTAAGATTGATGTTACTAATACCACTACGCTCAGGTATATGAAAGAGTTGTCGGATGTCCATTTAAGAGGAGAGAGTCAGAGAGTACAGCCGAAACCATCTAAGGAACAGCCAACGGAAAGAAGAACTTTACCAAAGGTTGATCCGGATGCATATAAGACAATAACTCCATATAAAGAGGAACGACCGTCTATAATGCCTTTTATAAATGTGGTGGTAGGAATGGTCATAGGACTTGCACTTATGTATTTCCTTATAATTCCACATATGAAATCAAAAGATGCAAACAGTGCGAATAATAATTTTAAACAGTACAGTGAGCAGCAGGCAGCAGATGATAGCGATTCATCATCTTTAAAGAGTAAGAATGAGTCTTTGCAAAAGGAGATTGATGGTTTGAAAAGCCAGTTGAAGGAACTTCAGGGTGATGCAAATACCGAAGACGGAAAGACCATACTAGACATATATGATGATCTTTATAGTGCGGCAAGTTCATATCTGGCAAACGATAGCGAAAATGCTGCAAAAAAACTTTTAAAGATTGATGAAAATACACTTAAAAGTGAATATGCAAAAAAGGTGTACAAGAGAATAAAAGAAAATACATTTGCAACTATGTCGGAAAAATTATATCAGCAGGGATATACGCTCTATAGCAGTGGTGATTATGGAAATGCCATAAAGACATTGAAAGAGGCTGTTAAATATGATGAGACTAATGTTAAGGCACTTTATTTCTTAGGCAGAGGTTTCCAGAAACAGCAGAAATATGATAAGGCAAAGAAGTATTATGAGACTATTATCAATGATTTCCCTGATTCAGACAGAGTTGCTCTCTCTAAAGCGAAATTAACAGAAATGGGTTATTAGTCTTTAAAATATAAGTATATCTGTTTTGATTTGCAAAATGATTAAGAGAGATAAGTATGACAAAGACAGAGGTCTGTCGTTTATGTGACTTAAATGTTGCATACGGCAGACTTTTTATTTTTGTAAAAAATATATATTTGCGAAATTGGTTATAGATAGTGTTAGTCGCACAAATATAATAAAACGTGCTCTCGAAAGCATTCGTTCTGAGAAGATACCGAGAGTAAATTAAATAAGAAGAGAGGAGTGCGTATATGCTGCATTACGAAATTCAAGGTGATAGTCTGATTATTTATATTAAAGATGAACTTGATCACCATGCGGTTACTTACTTAAGGGAGACTTCCGACAGGCTTATAGAAGCCGGGAATGTTAAAAATATAGTTTTTGATTTTAAAGATGTAAGTTTTATGGACAGTTCCGGGATAGGACTTATTATGGGAAGATATAAAAAGGTTATGTTTATCGGCGGAAAAGCGGCAGTTACAAATGTAGGAAATGCTGTCGACCGTATATTTAAAATATCAGGATTGTATAAGATTATAGAAAAATATGATACCATACAGGAGGCTTTATATGAGAATAGAATTTGAGAGCTGTTCGAGCAATGAGGCATTTGCAAGAACTGTAGTTGCGGCATATATAACAAGGCTTAATCCCACTCTTGAGGAGTTGTCAGATGTAAAGACGGCTGTTTCGGAAGCGGTGACAAATGCCATAATACATGGCTATGAATCGGGACCGGGAAGTATTTTTATGACTTGCAATATACATAATAATGATGTGGAAATAGAGATAGAAGACTTCGGGGTCGGAATAGCTGATATTGATAAAGCTATGGAACCGTTATACACGACAAGACCTGAATGGGAGCGTTCGGGGATGGGGTTTGCTTTTATGGAAGCGTTTATGGATGAGATGAGAGTGGAATCTGAGGTATCAAAAGGAACTAAGATTTATATGAAAAAGAAAGTAGGAGCAAAATAGCATGCATGATGAAGTGAAATGTTTGCTAAAGAAAGCCAGAGCAGGAGACAGGGAGGCAAGAAATGAACTTGTAAAGAAAAACATGGGACTTGTCTGGAATGTTGTAAAAAGATTTACGGGCAGGGGATATGATGCGGAAGATATATTTCAGATAGGCTGCATAGGACTTATAAAGGCAATTGACAATTTCGATATGAGTTTTAATGTCTGTTTTTCAACATATGCAGTTCCGATGATAATGGGCGAGATAAAGAGGTTTTTGCGGGATGATGGGATGATTAAGGTCAGCAGGACATTGCGGGAAAATGGCTGGAAGATAAAAAAAGCGGCAGAAAAGATAAGCTATGAAAAAGGCAGAAATGCAAAGATAAGTGAGATTGCTGCTGCAACGGAGATAACGGAGGAGGATATTGTACTTGCACTTGATGCAAATTCGGAGATTGATTCTATTTATAAGAGCGTTTACAGGGATGATGGCAGGGAGGTTATGCTTGTAGACCAGATTGTGGCAAAAGAAACAGTAAGTGACAGAGAAAAGGAAAAAGTTATAAATCATATACTTATCGACAATCTTATAAAAAAATTAAAAGGCAGGGAGAAAAAGATAATTGAGTACAGATATTTTAAGGAAATGACGCAGACGCAGATAGCGGACAAACTTGGCATAAGTCAGGTTCAGGTCAGCAGACTTGAAAAGAAGATATTGAAGCGTATGTATATTGAATTAAATTCATAAGAGTTGATGCAGAATAATTTAAGTAAAGATTATTATAGTTTTGAAATGCCTGTTAAACTTATAATAGAAGAGACATTGTTTATGTTTGTGCAATATAAATAAATATTCAAAAAGGGGCATTTTGTGAATAAACAAAAAATAATAAGCCATACTACTGTTATCATGAAGTTAAGGTTCACATCTTTAGTGTGACAGATAACATCACAAAAATATTTTGGAGGTTTGTGAAAATGATGAGAAACAGAGGATGGCTTATTGCCGTTATTATAGGAATAGCACTTATGACAACAGTATGTTATTTTACGATACAGAGAAATACACGCACGGAATATACAAACGGACGGATTATTTAGACAGACTTATTGAAAAATATTTTACTGAGCAAAAGATAATGATGTTTTTTTATAAAAGTTCAAGAAGAAGGCTGAAAACAGAAATGAGGGATAAATATGAGTCAGGTTGAAAATAAAACGATCTATATAAAAGCGTCACAGAGCAAACAGGTTACAAATAAGAGGATAATTCTTTCTGATGTACTCGATATTATCTCGCTTGACAATGATGCGGTAAAACGTGCCGGTGATATTGTTCTCCATACGGTAAAAGGTGACAAGAACGAGAAAGTTATTTTTTCTATTACAAAAGTGATAAATATGATACAAAAGGAGTGCCCGGCATTTAGTATCGTAAACATAGGTGAACCGGATTTTGTGGTCGAATATAAGATGCCCGTGAAACCAAATCCGGCATGGGAGTACACAAAGCTTGCCATAACCTGTATAATCGTTTTTTTCGGAGCAGCATTTACTATTATGACATTTAACACGGATGTAAGTGTAGGTGATGTTTTTGATGATTTTTATAAGATAGTAAAGGGAGTGGACAAGAACTCTGGAAGCATACTTGAAATATCATATAGCATTGGAATACCGATAGGGATATTGTGTTTTTATAATCATTTTAAAAGTGACAAGGTGCATGATGACCCGACACCTGTTCATATTGAGATGCGAAAGTACGAGGAAGATATGAACAAGGCTATCATAAAAGATGCGGATAGAGAGGAAACTATAAGAAAATAAGAGGAGAGATATGGAGATAATACAGGAAGTGGCACTTGCCATTATAGGTTTTGCCGGAGGTGTTTCGGTGGCAGCGGGAACATTTGCTCTTATCACGGCACTTGGCATAGTTCCGAGACTTGCCGCAAGGATGGGAGTTGCAGGTCATGTGTATAAACTTGAGAGTGTTATAGTGCTTGGAGGGACGATAGGAAGTCTTTTATCCGTATATCATTTTCCGATGAGGATAGGAGATGTTGGGCTTGTCATATTCGGCATATTTGCGGGAATTTTTGTGGGATGCCTTTCAATGGCACTCGCTGAAGCGGTCAAGGTTTTTCCGGTGCTGTGCCAGAGAATAAATTTAAGTTATGGCATTTATCTTCTTATATTTATGATGGCAGCGGGAAAATTCCTCGGCACATTATATCAAATGTATTTTGAACGCAAGTAGCGAAAGTGGATTGTCAATGTCTGTTTTACAGGAACAGAAAGTAATATTGTGATTTTAGATAATATTTATGAGGATTTGGGTGAATGTTTGATACTATATGTCACAATATGCACTAATGAATGGTTTTGCAGGTAACATAGAATATGTCGGCAGCATAGAAACGAGGTTAAATATGAGTGAAAAAAACAGTAATGAACCCGGTATTGGGGCAGTTTTAAATGAGAAAGATAAAAACAAACAGAAAGAAATGTATAATAAATATGTGGAAAACATGACGCCAAAATCAAACGGATGGTTAAATTGTGTTAAAGCATTTATTGTAGGTGGAGCAATCTGCCTTATAGGTGAGATATTGAACCATGTATATATGTCATTTGGAAATGGTAAGGAACTTGCAGGAATGTTCACCACACTGACACTTGTTGGGGTAAGTGTAATACTTACGGGCTTTAATATTTATCAGAAACTCGGTCAGTTATTCTGACTGCACTTAATATCTATCCATCTATTACAAAGTGGGGTGGGGCAGGGTCACTTGTTCCGATAACGGGATTTGCAAACTCAGTTGTATCTCCGGCAATAGAGTATCAGGCAGAAGGGGATGTATTTGGTGTGGGATGTAAGATATTTACCATATCGGGACCGGTAATCCTCTACGGAATATTCAGCAGCTTTTTGTTGGGGGTCATATATTGGATAATGAGTATGTAAATATGCCGTAACAGTTCACCGGCAGGTTTATGAATGTAATAAATTAACGGCTGAACTGATATGGGATAACAAATAATTATAATGGCGGTTAAATGTATAGATATGCATTTGACCGCCATTTTGTTTTTTGCTAGACTATATAAAAAGGGAATTGTGAAAAGAATTATATTTGCACAATTTATTCACGAATAAAGGTGGTTTCATAAAAAATAGATGGAGATGCGATATGGGAGACAAACTTAAATTGCCGGTTGGAATAGATGATTTTGAGAAAATCCGCAGAAATACTTTTTACTACATTGACAAGACAAAATTAATTGAACAATTATTTGTTAATTGGGGTGAAGTAAATTTTTTTACGCGTCCACGCCGTTTTGGAAAGACGCTCAATATGAGTATGCTCAAATGTTTTTTTGAGATTGGAGCAGACGAAACATTATTTAATGGACTATATATATCCGGAAACAGGCAGTTATGTGAAGAACATATGGGAAAGTATCCCGTGATTTTTTTGTCTTTAAAAAATGTTGAGGGATTGACTTTTGAAAATGCAAAATATCAGATGGCTGAACTGGTAGGCAGAGAAGCAGAGAGGTTTGGATTTTTAAAACAGAGTGAAAGATTAAGTGAAAATGATAAAGAAGTTTATCTGGCATTGACAAAGAAAGTAAATGGAAAGTATGTGATTGATGATGATATATTGTATGCGTCATTGCAAGCATTATCTGAGCTGTTATATAAACATTACGGAAAGAAAACAGTAATATTGATAGATGAATATGATGTACCTTTGGATAAGGCTTTTGGACATGGATATTACAGGGAAATGGTTGCTCTGATACGTGCCGTGTTTGGAAAGGCACTTAAGACAAATTTTGCATTGGAGTTTGCAGTACTTACAGGCTGTCTGCGTGTATCAAAAGAAAGCATATTTACGGGATTAAACAACTTTAAGATATTGTCTGTCACAGATACAAGGTTTGATGAGCAGTTTGGTTTTACCGATAAAGAAGTGAAAGAACTTTTAGCTTGTTATCATATTGAAAACAGATTTGAGGAAACAAAGCGGTGGTATGACGGTTATCACTTTGGAAATGCAGATGTTTACTGCCCGTGGGATGTAATAAACCATGTGGACAGGATAAAGGACGATGATAATGCCAGACCGGAGGCTTATTGGATAAATACCAGCGGAAATGAACTGGTGAAAAGATTTGTTGACAGGGCAGGAAAGACAACAAGAAATGAAATAGAAAGACTGATAGCAGGCGAGTCGATAGAAAAACAGATACGCTTAGACCTTACATATGATGAGCTAGACAACAGCATTGACAATCTGTGGAGCGTCTTGTTTACTACGGGTTACCTGACACAGACAGGATTGACAAAAGACGGTGCTTACAAGCTTGTGATACCCAACAGGGAAGTAAGGGAAGTATTTAAATTACAGATTAATGAGTGGTTTAAAAAGTCGATATTTTCTAACACTGACCGTCTGCAGGCTTTCTGGAAATCATTTGAGGATGGAAATACGCTAGAAATAGAAAAATACATTAACAGGGTGCTTAGCAATTCGATAAGTGTATTCGACACAAAAGCAAGAAAAGAAGAAAAAGAAAGCTCATATCACAATCTTCTGGTAGGCATACTTACCGGTAACGATGACTGGCTTGTCAAGTCAAATGCAGAAGCAGGAGAAGGCTTTGCTGATATTGTTGTGGAAACAGAAAATCCGGATAGCGGAATTATTTTTGAACTCAAG
>ERZ780151.2445-NODE-2445-length-10563-cov-2.123906_pt1 | contig 10563 bp, 10 predicted proteins | sample MGYA00510983_ERZ780151 | MGnify/ENA primary metagenome ERZ780151 (study PRJEB29588, sample SAMEA2144623) | human gut metagenome | biome: human gut; feature: human-associated habitat; material: faeces | place: Denmark | collected 2008/2010 ... | reverse complement strand
GCAGAAGGGATACGGCAACTCGACGACGATTCCTTTTGATGTGACAGATGCATCTACAGCAAAATTGGTGCTGTTGGCTTTGGCAGAGACAGTAGGAAGCAGACTTCGTGGAGCAGGAGTCAGGGCAGAAGTGATTGCAGTAGGGATCAAGAATTATGATCTCAGTTATGCCAGTCACCAGATGACGCTTCAGAATGCAACCAATATTACGAAAGAGATTCATCAGTGTGCCTGCCAGTTATTTGACCAGCTATGGGATGGAACGGCAATCCGGCATCTGGGAATCCATACCAGCCGCATCAAGGATCAGGTGAATATGAGGCAATTGGATCTATTTGATACGAATGATTATGAGAAGCTGGAAAAAATGGATGAAACGATAGATCAGATCAGAAAACGGTATGGGAATGATTCGGTAATACGTGCGGCTTTTTTAGGTGGGTGTATTGATCACATGAGTGGTGGCATTTCACGGGAAAAACGTTCTGTGGACTATGAGAAATTAAAGACAGAATAGCGGGAAGGGGGAAGAAACGGTGGCATTTGGAATCGGAATAAATACAGAGCAGGAGCCTTTATCCGGAACCTATCATGAGGTGGCAGTCCAGTGCTGGTTCACAGCTACCGGAAAATCTCTGCCATTGATGCTGAAGGTAAAAGGGGAGGATGAAGAGATTATCCAGATCAATCATATCCAGGTTCTGACTGTAGAAAAGCAGTGGTATGCGGGAATTTTGAACTGGAAGTATAGATGTCAGGCGGTACTTTTGGGAAAACAAATCAATTTTGTGCTTCTCTTTTGTCCGGAGGATTGTGCATGGAAACTGGTTGTATAAGATACCAGGGATGAAGTAAAATAGGAAAAAGGAGGACAGAAAATGTGCGGAAGATATTATGTGGATGATGAAACCTCACGGGAAATTGAAAAGATTGTAAGGAAACTGGACCAGCGTTTAAAGATAGAGCATGGACAGGACATCCACCCGTCTGAATCTGCAGTCGTTCTTACAAAGGGGTGTAGGGAAGTGGCTGCGAGGCAGATGCAGTGGGGCTTTCCGGGGTTCCAGGGAAAGGGACTGCTTATCAATGCAAGGGCAGAGGCGATACTAGACAAGAAGACCTTTCGAGAAAGTGTGCTACATCGAAGATGTGTGATTCCCGCCCGTCACTTTTACGAATGGAGTAAAAACAAAGAAAAATATACTTTTCAAAGTCCAAAGCAGGATGCCACATTATTTATGGCAGGGTGTTATCAAATCTATAATGGTCAAAATCGTTTTGTAATTCTGACTACGCAGGCAAATGCTTCCGTAGCACCGGTGCATGAACGGATGCCATTGCTTTTGGAACGACAAGAACTGGAAGATTGGATTATGGAGGATGCAGCGGTAGAATTTATTCTTGCTAAGAAGCCCATACTGTTGAATCGGACAGCAGAATATGAACAACTGAAATTATTTTCATAAGAAGGGAAACCCATAAAAGTTTCCCTTCTTGACATAAAAATTTTTGAATTTAGAATCCATTGTTTATTTGTTCTGTTGTTGCAGGCATAGGAGAACTGGATTTTACATAGAGTAATAGTTTCCCGTTCAGATCCAAATCCTGTTTACTCCATTGCCCATTCTCATAAACCTTTTGGGTAATTGTATTGTAGATAATTGGCGTATCCTCTATACGTTCCATATCAACGACAAGGCAATCCTGAAGGGCAATATATGGATATAGAGCATCTTCAATATATGTCCTTAATTTTAATGCCTGCCTGTGCAGTAGTTCCACATCATACAGTTTTGATAAGGTATAGCTCATTTCTTTGAGCATCCCGGATGTTGTAATTGCCTGTTGGATAACAGAAATCTGCTCTTCCAGAGATACATCTGGATTTATCATAAGCTTTGATAATGTAATTTCTTTTACAAAAGCTGTCGCTGTATCACCAATTTGCTTTTTTAGGGTTTCATAAGGCACCCGATACTGTGTTTGTAAAATTTCAAGTGGAACGTATTCTCGGTTTTTCTTTAAAGTTGAAAGCAATTCACAAAGCTTGCTTCCCAATTCATATATGTTATTCAAGCACACATCACTTCCGATACGGTCTCTGGTGTATGAACCAAATGGTAAATGGTATTTTCTGTTTCGAAAACGATACTGTCATTTGATACTTCCAAAATCGTTAGGATAGGAGATGTCAGAATAGAGAAACCATTGACTCCAGAAATAATAGCACGTTCCCCAACCCGTAGCGAAGAATGAAACCATCCTGAGAGTGTCGTTATTTGTTTATCTTTCACATGGTGCTTTCGATTTGTCATAGTGTTCACACTCCTTTTGTAGCGTCATAGAAAATCTGTTTTTCATGGCTCGTTTTTATGTAACAGGGTAACTCAAACGAAAATATCCTTTCGATACAGGTATATATTCGTCTGGGTGTTCATATAAGGTGGCACGGATACGTTCCTGATAATGCGGATTCTTTTTCGCTTTTGGGTGTTCCTTTAATAAATCGTACAGGTCTTTTAAAGCCCCTCTTCCTCCAATACTCTCCATTGTCATCCGGATTAGATGATGCCAAGTCAGTGCAAGAATATCTGTATTTTGTACAGAAAACACACCTTCTTGCCGGATGCTGAAGGGGATAATGAAAGAATCTGTTTTTTTCAGCAACAGAGCATATTCTGTCACAATGGGAATGAAAGGCTTTTTGTACGTCAGATTGTCAGAAACACAATTAAACTGGCCCTTTACCAGAAAGGATTCAAAATCACCCATCCGCATTAAATCATTCTGCATACTATAGAACTTACCATGGAGCCGCATATCGCCTACCAGTATGGCAAGCCTCCCACCTTTCCGAAGTGCCAGGAAAAATTTCCGGATACAGTGATTTAGTTTTTCAAGAAAATCCGAATAGTTTTCACAGCGGGATAGGTCGTCCGGGTGAGGGGTTCCCCAGATATTTCCGGAATACTGGATCATATTATGGTAGGGTGGATGGAAAAAGATGAGATCAGCGGAATCCTCTACTTCATCTTTTAGAGCATTCCAGTTACCTTTTCCATACGCAGGTGCCGGATTTAGATCATAGAGCAGGGAGCGTACCTGATAACGGTCAGCAGCCGCCTTTGAAGTCCCAGAGCCACTCATAGGATCTAAGAGGGTAAAGGTGCTGGTATCTTTTCCGTAATATCGCTTATCGTCCAAGCAATAGCGTAGAAGTGCTGCAACCACTTCGGGGGAGCAGTTACCACGCCACTGGCTGTTACCGCCTGCTCCACGTTCTGGGTATGCCATGAAAGAAGTCAGTTCCTTTCCTACACGTTTTCGCAATCCTTCCGTTCCAAGCATGTCAGCGACAGTACGCCATTGGGGACCAAATTCAGCTTCTAATAATTGTGCTGCCCGATGCAGCATTAAGTCATTCATTTTATGTCACCTTCCTTTCATAATTTTGTTGGATGTAGCGGGAAATCGCCGCCGCAGTCATTTTGGCACAGCCTAAATCCATTTCGCTGAAAGGCTGTTGGTTTTTTGCACATAGTAAAAGACCCAACGTTTCACCAAATTCGTCTTTTTTAGAAATAGGGAAAAAGACTGATATGGGATATTTTCCTGTCATAGTAGGGTATATGCGTTCCTTTTCAGAGAATAATTTCATCTTTCCCTGTTGCAGAAGCCTTTGAATACTTTCTGTTACAGGCATATTAAGTGCTGTATGATAATTCTTGGAAGCAATGATTTTGGAATCATTACATAACAGGATCCGGCAAGGGACATTACTATGTAAAATATCCAGAAAACTGTCTAACCGGATATCCATAGGGATATGGGAGTCGCATTTACGAAGACAGATGTTGCGTGTGTCAGCTTCCAGCATCAATACATCGCCTGTATGAAGCTGTAGGGCTTTTCTTACTTTGGCAGGAATAATGATCCGCCCTTGTTGGTCAATATTTAGTGTTGTGGCATAATCCATAGAAATCTCCTTTCCTTTATAAAAAGAAGCAGTCTTTTCGGCTGCTTCTTTGTTGAAATTCTTTAAGCGACATACATACCATTCAGATATTGTTCTTGTGGTTGTTCTTGCATATAGGAAGACATTTCATGCGGCTGTATATTTTGTGCCATTCGTGCGTCCTGTTGTTTTTTAAATTGTTGTTTGCCGTTTTGAATCAGGAAGGATGCAACGTAGTTTTCCCAATTTACGATATAGGAATCAGCACGTTTTAACAGCATATAAAAATCCATATCTGTCAATTGGATAAAAGCACTTTTTTCAGAGATAAAACTTTGAGCCTGCATATAAGTGCCGCCGTTATGATTCTTTTTCTTGATACCTTTTCCGTTATTAATTTGAATTCTCCATGGGCTGGTCAGTATTTCCTGCTGGTTGTTATATACGTGGCGGGAAATAAAAAACTGTTGTGCAGTAGAATAGCCATTGCCATCCGGCACACCAAATATTTTGCTTTGCGACCATTCAAATTCAGGAAAGCCAGCGGTAACTCTGGACAGCAGAAATTGAATTTGTTCGGGTGCCAGATGAAAACGGGTGATAATATTTTTATCACCGGTACCACTAGAGTAATCCTGTATGGAGATTCCAATAAGGGAGTGAACTTTATGACCATTTTCTTCAAATTCTCCTTTTGCATGAAGCTGTGCATAGCTGTTATAACTTGTGTAGCGGAGACGGTCATACAGTGCAATTAATTTTTTACTGGTCTGTACTTTGCATATCTGATCTGTAATTGAGTTTTGATAATTTTCACTCATGTATGTTTTCCTTCTTTCTATTTCAAATATTGTTTTACAAGCTGTGTCATATTTTTGGGCAAATCTTCTAATTTGGTAATATCTAAAAAACCATCCTGATAGATTCTGCGGATGTTTTCTTTGTCATCACCAATTGCTGCAGCAAAGATCACAATGCCACGTTTACGATATTCATTCTTGATACCACGAAGATCTGCTTCTGCTTCCGTACCACTGTACCCACAATCTGCGGGCTGTCCGTCAGAGATTATGATGAGGAGTTTTTGTGATTCCGGACGCTTTGCCAGGTGTTCCGCAACATAACGAAGTGCAGCTCCATCCCGGTTGCCATTACGGGCAGACATATCCATCAGCCGGTAACGGTCAGAGGCATCCAGAGAATCAAATTCAGCATAGGAATACAAAGCAACCCCCTTAGAATCTGTAGAATGCCCATAAATGGTAATAGGAATTCCCAGGCTCATACAGAAATCATACAGCACGATTGCAGTTTTCCGGGCATGGGTAATACGATCTCCCCAGCCCATAGAACCACTTTCATCAACCAAAAGTCCCACGGAAAGTTTTTGTTCTTCATCCGGAAGCCTGGTTCTGGTAAAGATACCGCCGTCCTTTCGGTGTAAAGCCCGCATATCCAGCCTTTTACCAAATAACAGGTTTTTTTGTTTCCCGCCTTCTGCCTCTTCTTTTAATAAAGGAAGAATGGAACTTTGCAGCCTTTTGGAGGTCCGCAAAAGAGGGGAAGCAACTGTTTGATAAGATTTGATAAAAAAGTCGGAAACTGGATTGATGCGGTGGATTGTTACATGGATGCCTGCATGGGCATTTCCGTAATGTATTTCATCCGCCGATTTTTGCAAGTCTTCTGTTAATTCCTGTTCATAATCATTTTGGGCTTTTTCCGTAGCAACATCATTTAGGATGCGTGCAAGATCATTCGCTGCATTTTCATAACCGGAACCGGCATACTGTGATGCGTATGTGATTCCTGGATTATTTCCATCTAATACTGCTGTAGTTTTAGCAAGTTCAATTCTTCCTCCTTCTTCCTGCAGTACCTTTTCTGCCTGGTTGATTGCATCTTGCCTGTAATTTGGATCAAGACCAGATAAGTCACAGGTTATAGGAGTTTTTGATTTTACTGTAGGACCTGGAATGTTTTTAGGGATTCCTCCGTTTTTACCAGTTGGAAGAGGAGATCCGCTACCTGATTCTTTCCGCAGCAGATCCTCCAGAGCATCGCCAACTTGGGTACTATCCTGCTTTTTTAAAGACTCTCTGGTTAACTCTACCATAGGCTGAATATAGTTCCAGCAAAGTACTAAAAGATAGTTGGAAGCACGTAAGCGTTCTTTCCCCTGTGTGGCAATTAAAGCATCGTCAATATAATCCATGCAGTCTGAAAGGGTGTCTGTGTATTCTCCAGAATAATTCGTGCGGTTATTTATATTACCAGTCCGGCAATAAGACAAAATTAAATTGCTCATAATGGAAAACGGCTGATAGCCACAGTCAATTTGTTCCTGTATAGAAGGAATCAATTCAGACATCCGCAGATTATTGATCTGTATTCCCTGCTTAAAAGTTCCGGGATATTCTTCACACATCCGGGCTTCAATGTAGATGTCCTCCAGTATATTATTATACTGTGCAGCACAGCGGGATAGCGTCAGACACGTTGCGTTATCTTTTTCTTCCATGGCATCTAAGATGTCCTGCAGATTTGCCTTGTATCCAGAAGGCAGATTGTCTGGTGCTTCTGGATAGAAGGAACCATTTTCCATATTGGTCAGATAAAGCTGTAGTGATGCAAAATCAGAGTAACGCAGATGTCCGATTTCATGTCCAGTTAGACCAGTCAGGCTTTGTGACCGCAGAAATCGGGAAGGAAAGCTTTGGGTTATCGAGTTTGCGGCGTTACAGTGAATTCTATAATTATCTGTATAAGCGATGTCTGCATTTTCAGAACTGTCCCATTCCATAAGCACTTGAAGTCCATAGCGAGAACGGCCAGTAGCCGCTTTCGCCAGAGATGTTTGGTATTTTTGGAAAGCCGATGAAAGAAAGAGTTCTTCATCAGTGATTTTTGACTCCGTATCCCGGATCATTCTTTTTAAAGCTTTTTGAGTGTTATTCAATTTTTTCACCTTTCTTTCTTTTTCATATTTTGGGTTAGGAGATCTTCCATTGTACAGCCGTAATACTGGGCTAACCGAAAGACGGCGTAAGCAGATGGAAGCGTATGCCCATTTTCATAGTTCATAATTGTTTTTTCCGGTAGATGCAGAAGTCTTGCTACGGCTTTCTGAGAGAGTTTCGTCTGCTTGGATTTTCTTAAATAAACGAGATTTTCTGCCAGAGTTTTGCGTAGTTCGGCTTCGGTATAAAAGGTGTTCCTCAATAGTGTGTTATGATGCAAGAACTGTATCCAAGCAAGAACCTTCAATTTCGATACGGCTTTCAGAATCGGCAGTGACGGAAGATAAAATGGTATAATGAGCAGCTTCCTGTATATCGCCACATACCATAAAAGACTGAACCCAGGCAATTAATTCCCGGACTCCACAGCAGCCATCTGTTATCAGGTTATCCTGACAATACTGTGCGATGGAACGTACAATCTGTGTCATGGTACGTACTGATTTTTTATCGGAACATCCGGTAATAGCAAGAACACGCTCTACCATGGTCTCTTCATCCGGTTCATCCATATCTATGACCATATTCATCCTTGAAATGACAGACTGGTTCATGGGACGACAGCCGGCATAGTCATGATTAGTTGTGACTACAATGGTAGTATCCGGATGCCGATGGATGACTTCCCCGTTTGGCAGAAATACGCTGTTACAACGGTCCAATAGGGAATTAAGTCCTACCAGTACACCAGGATTGGCAATCACCGTAGGCTCCTGTATTTCTACCAGATAGCCGTTTCGGATGGCTTCAACCAGTGGTGTATCCACATAGCGGAACTGTTGGCTGCTGGAGGTAGCAGCTTGTTTCTGCTTCATTTCCTCAGATATATGATGGATCAATTCTTCATAAACTGTATTTTCTGATACCTTTTCATCATAAGTACCCGTTAATTTTTCATAGGCAGTAGCCGGATCGAGGGTAATGTCTTGAAAAGAGGGCAGTTCCCCTACCAAAGAAAGCTGTTTTTCATCTACATCAGGTAAAATCTGTCCAAGAAGGTCAAAAATTTCTGTATTTGCCGAGCAGGTGATGCATCGGTAAGGAAGGTGAAGTCCTGCAGCAATGGCTTTGGCACCTTCGGTCTTTCCCGTTCCAGCAGGCCCACGGAGCATAAAATTCCTCATAGGCTGCTTGCTGTCAGTTGTTAATTTGGCATGTTCGCATATTCTTTGGATTTCTTTTGGGATTACATACCAATCTTCGAGAATAGGAACGGTTGATTCTTCTTGGGGAGTTAATGTCCGAGAATTGGACAGGATGTATTTATCGACAAAATCTTCTTTGGGAATTGAAACGGCGGAAGCAGTATAGTGATGTCCACCTTTTAATACCTGAAAGGTACCCTGGATAATTTCCGTTGGTGCATAAACACCTTTTTGGATATTCAGTGGTGTAAGTCTTTGGAGCACGCCATTTGCAGGAGTGTCAACTTTGATGTTCCCAATAGGAAGGGAATCACCATAACGGATCCTGCGGTACACGTTATCACAAAGAACCGCAGCCGTTTCTGCAGCTTTGGGCAGGTCAGGAAAACCGTCATCACGGTGTTGCTTTAATTCCTGATATTTTTCATTGAATTCGTCATCTGAAAGGAAAGTAGGCATTAAAGCAAAATAAAGAGCACTTCCGGAATCTTCATCTTTTTTAAACTGATATGGCTCTGGTTTACTGTCCAGATCCAAAGGTTTTTCATACTTTCCGGCTATAAATTTCCCAGTCATACGGTTGTAGACCACTACATGCAGCAACCCGGTACGGCTTGGATATTCTGCGATTGTAAAATTGTTTGCTTGGCTTCCAATGGCTCCGAGTTCTTCCTCTGCTTTTCCAGCAGGTGGATTTTCCAAATTCATATAAGAAAAAACTGCCTGCAAAGTAGCAGAATGGAGAGTAGCCCGTTTTTTAGGCTGATTACAGTATTTGGAAGCGATGTCTTTCATCACTGCACTTTTCCCGGAATAGCTGTCAAATGGAAATGGTAGCGTTCTTTCAAAAGTCCAGTTAGGGACAAAGTTTGTATTTGGCATAGTATTTCCTCCTTTATTCTTTTATCCAGGATAATTCTAGTGCCTGGTCCTTTTCTTTTGCGGTCAATTCATCTTTTTGGAAGATGGAAATGAGAATATCCCAATAGTTTCGTGGCGGGAAATAATCAAAACAATCCTTGATTTCCGCTGTATCACCATTTTGGATGTAAATTTGCCCGTTTTCATTAATATAGAGTTTATGGTGTCCTTTCGCATGGAGCTGTCCGATAAGGTTCTCCAGTTTTTTCTTGCCAATTAAGGAATACCAGGATTCCGGATCAGCAAAAGGAACATCGTCCTCATCGGTAACTGTGACAGTCTTTTTGAGGCTGGCAATGGTCAGCATTTGAAGTTCCAGATATCCGTATTGGTTCATACGTGCTTCCGCAAAGTTGTAGTCCTCCGTATGAAAGGTTCTCAGACGTATGGGATTTCCGCAAAGAAGCTGCTTCATGGATGGCGGCTTCTGGAATTCCCATGTTGCATTTGGAAATGCAGCCTGTAGTTTGTCGGTAATCTGATAGCTGATTTGTCTCCAAAGCAATTCTTCTGTTTCGGAAACTGGCTCAGATGATTTCAAAGAAGACCAAGGGCTTGTTTTGCCCTGGTTCTTGAGTAGGTTTAGAGTCAGTTTATAGATTTTAGGAAGAAGTGTGGAAAGAAATAGCAGCAGGATGCTAAGGATTCCGATACTTGCGACTGCATTACGATTTCCATTTCCTGGTATGAATATAGTTGCAATTAACAAAATTATTGTGAGCATACTTAGAACTTTAAGAAATTTCTTTTGTGTATTCACTTCATTTCCTCCATGTTTGTTTCAATAGAAAAAGGAATTGCAGCAGACCAGTAGATACTGGAAAGTCGCAATTCCTTCATTTTAGGGATCTTTGATAATTTACGGGAATGGAAGCTGCTGTGGTGGTGTATTTTCCGGAATATTGGTAAATCCATCACCAGATACATTGCCAGCCGTAAATCCCTGTGGTGCATAAGCCGATCCCCCTGCCGGAGCATAAGACATCTGTTGTGCGGCCTGTGGCATCATATTGTTATTGACTGGCATTGCGCCAGTAGGCACGGTACCGGAAGGATTCATTCCCGGGTTTCCATTATAAGTAGCACCGTTTGCTGGTACTGGTGGAACATTTGGATTTCCGACCATTGGATTCCCCGGTACAGGTGTTGCTGCATTGGTATCATTACGATTCGCAGGTAAGAACTGCCAGTCCTTTACCATAATTTGCGGCGTGATAGCTGCTTGACCTGCATTATTGCCTTTCTGGTGAATATACGGATGGAGTTCTAAATCTCCGTAGACCATGAGACACGTTGATTTTTTGACACCGGCTTTTATCAGTCGATCTGCAAGAAACTTGTTGCAGTAACACTGATAGAAGATGGGTTCTTCCTTTCCGTTTTGACCTCTCTGGTTGGTAGCAAGCCCCAGACTGATGTATTCAGTTCCGGAGTTCTTTGCTTGTTGCATAACCGGATCGGCAGTTACCCTTCCTGTTACAATGATAATAGATGACATAAAAATTCTCCTTTCTGCCCTTTG